>Ga0209181_10000291_pt1 | contig 94203 bp, 88 predicted proteins | sample MAT05_FD_187208 | JGI IMG/M metagenome (GOLD analysis project Ga0209181, IMG submission 187208) | Freshwater microbial communities from Lake Fryxell liftoff mats and glacier meltwater in Antarctica - MAT-05 (SPAdes) (version 2) | ecosystem: Environmental > Aquatic > Freshwater > Ice > Liftoff...
AATGTTGACATGGATTTTAAGATAAATTCAAGATATTTTTTAAATATATTAGGAAACGGTGCTTCTTTATTCCATGAATACTTATAGTCTCTTTCTCCTACCAATAGAGACGAAACATTAGTAGTAAGGGATGTAACACGGGAGGTCAACCGTTGAGGAGTGACTTTTTTGCCTGTATATTCTTTGTTTATCAATTCTTCAATTACGCGCATAGTCCGAATATCAGAAGAATCGTATATTATGTCAACTACAATCCTTTCTTTTAACTGTGGTGGCAATTTTCTTAACTCTATTGGAATTTTCTCTCCTTCGAGAGTAACTTTTATAAGGCTAATAGTCTCATGAAGCCATTCTTGAATTTTTCTTCCTTTTATTATTTTGAAAGACATTGATTACCTCAAAAATATTTATACATGTTCTAAATCTTTGACGTTGTGCTGGTGAAGTTGCCACTTAAATATTACCCACTCGCAAGTATAGCAGATTCAATATTGAGGCGGGAAAGATTTTCATCCCTCTTCATTCTGCATTCCTCATTCTTCATTCTCCATTCCGCAACCCAGTTTACAAATCGCAAACAGATACAGAATGCCAAATCCCCGCATCGGTTTAATTGTATAATTCCAGTTGCGCTAACTTACTAATTACCAATTACCAATCTGCCAACCTACCAACCTACCAATCTACCAATCTACGAATCTACCAACTTACCAATAAAGGATACCCATGACCACTTCTGCAATATCAGAAAATAAACCCAATCTCTTGCGCGTCATCGCTGCGTGGGGCGTGCATTTGTTTACCGCCAGCGGAGCAGTCTTCGGCCTGCTTGCAATCCTCTCCATCTTTGAAAAAGACTGGAAGATGATGATCGTCTGGATGATCGTCGCCATGCTGGTCGATGGTTTCGACGGCATGTTGGCGCGTCTGGCGGATGTAAAAAAATACGCCAATGGCATTGACGGCGCCTTGCTCGATAACATTCTTGATTATTTAAATTATGTCATGGTGCCCGCCCTCTTTTTGGTCAAGGCCGATATTCTGCCTGAAAACATGCGCCTGCTGGCCGCGAGTTCCATTTTGCTGACCTCCGCCTATCAGTTCACGCAATCCGACGCAAAAACAGATGACCATCATTTCAAAGGCTTTCCGTCCTATTGGAATGTGGCCGCGTTGTACATGCTTTTGATGGGATTGCCCGTCTGGGTGAATTTTGCTTTTCTTATGTTATTTAATATCATGGTCTTCATTCCCATTAAATATATTTACCCCTCGCGCAACAGTTATCTGCGCACGCTGACTCTCGCGCTCACCTATCTTTATGGCGCCGTTGGCATTTGGGGTCTGCTTCAATATCCAAATCATCCGCAGTGGGTGGTCTGGGCTTCGTTTGTTTATGTTGGATATTATCTGGTTTTGAGCGTCATCCCGAAAAATAAAGCAAATGCAAGTTGATGTCGTCACTCAGGCGGATGAGGAACTCTACGAAGCGTTTCAACGCCTTGTGCCTCAACTGACCAATAACAATCCGCCTCCTTCTTTTAACGATCTGGTTGATCTCGTCCGAGATACAGCTACGACACTGATGATTGCCCGTGGTGGCCAGGGGCGCATCGTTGGCGCGTTGGCAATTGCAATCTATCGCGTGCCTTCAGGAGTCCGCGCAGTGATCGAGGATGTGGTGGTTGATGAGTCAGCCCGTGGGCAGGGAATAGGGGATGCTTTGGTACGCCGTGCCATTGAAGTAGCCAAAGAAAAAGGGGTGGGCACAATTGCACTCACTTCCAGTCCTTTCCGCGAAGCAGCGAATAAATTATATTTGCGGGCTGGTTTTAAGAAACGCGAAACAAACGCATATCAAATGAAGCTCTAAAGAAAAACGGCGGTGCAATCACCGCCGTTTTTCTAAAGTGAAACAGGTTTAATATATTGCGTGGGTAATTTGCATATCTCGGTATATTCGCCGCGATATTCCTCTGGCATTAATTTGGCGATCTGTACCATCATCTCATCTACGATTTCCTGGCGCAATTCGGCTGGGACTTTCTTGCCCTCTACATTTAATTTAAAAGGTTCGCCAACGCGGATGTGAAAGTCAGTGCGCTTCAAGCGCTTCAGGTTTTTGAGATAGACCTCACCGCCCCAATGTGCGATAGGAATGACGGGTGCGCCCGAACGAAGCGCCACGATGACTGCTCCAGGCATGGCGCGTTTTAATTTTCCGCTATGGTTTCTTGTGCCTTCGGGTGCAATCGCAAAGATTAACCCATTTTCCAAGGCTCGCAATGCTTCTTTCAGCGCGTTCATATCCGCTTCGCCCCGGTGTACAGGGATCATTTTCCACCTGTTGAAAATCCAGCGCAGGAACCAGTTGTCCCAGGTTTCAGCTTTTGCCCAGCCAATGATTTGACGCGGCTGAAGATGAGCATACAGTAGTGGAGCCTCAATTTGGCCAGTGTGGTTGGAAATAATAATCAATGGGCCGTGGGCTGGGAATGTGTGCAGATCAGGCGCGTCAATTCTACAAGTGATGCGCGTATAAATTCGGATTGCAAAGGTAATAAGCCAGTTCATGTTTTTATCGGTCAATTCTCAGGCGCAAATAATTTCTAATTCACGCGGAAACAATTCAAGGGTTAAGTGTGAGCCGCTCAGGCAGATAAATTCGCCGTCTGCGTGGGCGGGGAAGGTCATATCCAATGACTTGATCGAAACTTTTTTGGCGCGTCTCATTTTTACTTCGGGTTGAGTGGCTTGCGTTCCGCGAATGAAGTGGGGGATGAGCGCAAGGATGCGCGCCTTGGATGCTGTTTCTGCGATGCATAGGTCAAACAGGCCGTCATCTGGCTGGCTTTCAGGCGCCATTTGAAAGCCGCCGCCCATGCGTTTGCCATTCATGACTGAGATCATCAGCGAAACTTGTTTGATGATTTCCTTGTCGTCTAAAATAATTTCAACTTGCGCGGGATTGTAATAAAGAAAAACAGTTTTGATCACACCGATTAGATATGCAGGCAGGCCGCGCGTCCAGCGGATTTTGATGGCTTCATTGCCTACTGCGGCGTCGAAGCCTACCCCAATGCCATTGCCGAAATAACGACCTTCGGGATAGTCGCCGCCTTTGACCAAGCCGATATCAATTTTTTTACGTTTATTCGCGATGAGCGATTTTAAGCCGTCGTTCAAATTCGCGGGGATGCCAGTGCCGCCCGCGAAATCATTGCCTGTGCCAATGCTGAGAGAAGAAAACGTAGTATTTGTGATGCCGCCTTTGCGTGCTTTCATAATTCCATTAATAGCTTCGTTGATGGTCCCGTCGCCGCTGGCGCACACAATTACATCGTAGCCTTCGCGGGCTGCTTTTTCAGCTAATTCAGAAGCATGCCACACGCGTTCGGTACGTACCAGCGTAAAATCCAACCCGTTTTTGCGCAGGTTGGATTCAATATGGGGTATCGATTTTTCGCCAAGCCCGTGGCCTGAAGTTGGATTAACAATAACAAAATATTTCATGGCACGCTCCCAGTTTGAAAGTGCGGCGAGTGTAACATATTTCAATACGCGTTGAGTGTGTGCTTTAAGGCTTGTATTTCAAGTAATCTTCCGGGGTATCCAGGTCTTCGATCACGCTCGGGGTATCCACGTTTACATAATGGATCTTGCGTGCATATTTTTTCAAAAAGTCACGCGGGGTTCGCGGAGGTTTCATTTCGAGCAATTCATCCCATAAGGGGCGGGCTATCAGCCACGGATGCCCGCGCTGCATTTCATAACTAGGCACAACAATTTGCGACTTGTTTTTTAGGAATGCATCGCAGATACTGCGCACGGTTCTTTCCTTAACCTGAGGCTGGTCGCCCAGACAAATGAGAGCGGCGCTTGCCTCCCGCATTTTTACGGTTAAGCCCACTTGGACCGATCTTAACATCTCGCTTTTTTCATAAGCTTCATTAAAAGTCGTTTGAACAGTTTTTCCGATCAGAGATTCGATTTGAAGCCTCGCCTCGCCTGTCACCACGAGGATGTCGTTAATACCCGCTGTCTGAAGAGTGGAAATAACAGTTTGTAATACGGTACTTTTCCCCCAGGGCATTAACATCTTGTGTTCACCCATTCGTTTTGATGCGCCTGCCGCAAGAATAATCGCAGTAATCATAAAGTGCCTCTAAAGTGTTTCATCTTCCACCAATTTTTGATAGTCTTCGGGTTTGTCCACATCGAGCAACAACCTGTCATCATGCCAGGCTATGTATTCTACTTTGTAATTCGAGAAAATAGCCCGCCCGCCAACATCTCCTTTAAGTTCAAGCAGATCCGCAAAAGTGACTCGGTCAAATAGCACGGGATTTGCGCGGCGTTCCTCAAGCACCAGCGGGGCGAGAATGGGCTGCATGTTATTAATATGCGCCTCAACCAGTGCGCGAATAATTTCCACTGGAATTTGCGGCTGATCGGCAAGTAGAAAAATTGCCGAGCCGGTATATTCTGGTAATGATAAAACACCTTTGACGATGGATGTACTTTGTCCTTGTTTATATTCAGAATTATGGGTAATGATGACAGGCAGGCCAGTTAAGGCAGATTCAACCTCAGCGGCGTGAGAGCCAGTGACGACCACCACAGGCCACAGTCCCGCATGAAGCGCGGTTTCTGCCACCTGTCGCACAAACGGTTTTCCCTTCCAGTCCAGCAATTGTTTGGGCGCGCCATAGCGAGTCGATTCGCCTGCTGCAAGAATGATTCCAGCAGTATGCTCAAATGTTTGAAACACCTCTTGTGTCAGCGAACCAACGATCACAGAATCAAAATGATTGCGTAATTCGTGTGCCATGCCGCCGCCGATGGATTGAAGATTGGGCGTGTCGGCTTGATTAAGAAGCACAACACGCCGCGCAGTAGATGGAATATTCTTAAGTCCGCCTTGTGGGTGCGTGAGCATGTGAGTAATGGCATCTGATGTAATGGTTTGATTAAGAGACAAGCCGCTGAGTAGTGAAAAAATTTCAGCACGGTGAACATGCTCATGGATAAGTGATTTTCCGAGTGCGCTTAATCCTGCAACAGCAATGACCACATCAACAAACTCAGGGATCGGCGGCTCGTGTACTGCTGGCGCCTTAATAGATTTTTGACGTGAACCATCAGCTTCAATCAAAAATGGAATGGCGTATTTTTTTGAATTTTCACGCAGCCAATCCAAAGTGTTTTGGTCTATGGGTTCTACGCGATCGTTTGCGATTTCTCCCGTGATCAAGGTCACGCCGTGGAATTCAATTTCTTTAAATTTTTCAGGCTCTGTTGCAACAACGTGATGATCTGCAAGCGCTGTCTGCCATGCGCCAAGGTGAGTGGTGGCTGTTACAATGACAGCCGTGAATCCATCTCGAATCATTTCGTGCGCAAGTTGAAAGATGGCAGAAGTCTTTCCTCCAGCTCCTATGAATGCAAAAACCTGTTGAGCAGAAGATTTATTAACTCTGAGCGCGCGAATTATTTCCATATATTTATTGTAAGGCAAAACTTTCATCCTGAACGGAGTAGGAAAAATGAAAAACGAAAAGCAAAACTCTGGACGTAGAACTTTTCTTAAACTTGTAAGCGGCGCCTTCGGGGTTTCTGCTCTTTCATATTATCTCGGTCTTACCGGCCGTGCCGCGCCTGCGCCCGCCGATTCACTTCCCAAGTATGCCGACCGCGGGCTTGGCTTTCCCGTCTTTCGCGGACCGTACCTTCAAAAAAATGCGCGCCTCGCCGCTTTTTTATTTAAATCGGATATCGCCGCTCTGACACTTCTCTGCGACCAGTCATTGAATGTTTCTGAATCATTTCCTTATCAATATGTACCGATCGCGCCTACCGTACTGCTGGTGTATGCCGATATGCAGGTCTCTTCGCTGGATGAGCGCGACTCGCAGGTTGGTCTCATTCCAGAAACAGAAGTCAGCTTTTGGGTGTTGACCGCAGCTATGCTAAAGACTCAACGCGGCTATGTGCCGCATCATCTGGCGTGGTTTCTTCCTTATTTGCTTGTAGATGAGGGCAATGCCATTGCAACAGGCCGCGAAGTATTTGGCTTTAATAAACAAGCCGCGCAATTCCAAAAGCCCGAGCATATTGAAAGGCCAGAATTCAGAGTGGATGCGCTTGGATTTAAGCAATTTGGGCCTGAGGCTGTGGCGCAAAAAGAGCGTTTGTTTGAATTGCGTGCATCTAATTCGCTTAATTCAATACAACCGAAAAATGATTGGGAGGCCGCCCAAAATAAAATTACAGGTGAACTGCTCAAAAATGTCCGCTACGACATGGGCGGAGGTCTGCTTGAATTTGCTGCGCGCTTCATTAATAATAATATTCCGCTTGTTTTTCTGAAACAATTTCGCGATGCGCAGGATACACATAAAGCCTGCTATCAGAGAATTGTTGAAGCGTCATTAAAGGTGGAAACTTACCACGAAGGCGGAATTATGCTTGACCCATACACGCTAAGTATGGATTCACTTGCGAGTCATCCTTTTTCACAAATGCTGGGATTAAAAGCGGAACAAAAATCCACGCTTGGCGCATGGATTAAAGTTGATTTTGTCCTGGGGGATGGAATAGAGCTGTGATAGATTTTAAAGGAAACTACGAAATCAACTGATAGGTGGCCGCAAGAAATAGCTGGATTTATCCGATTATCTCAACTGATCGTCATTGTGGGGATGTGACTTAAGCCACTGTACTTAATTTCACAAACGGGCTATACTAAAACCCGCTATTTGATATACATTATAACTGGAGGTATGAGATGAAGAAAGTCTTGTTTGCTGTTTTAGTTTTGGCTGCACTCACTTTGGCAGCTTGTGGTGGTGGAGCGGCATCTGTTGCAACACCAGTCCCTGTCCCTGCTGAATATGCTGGTGCAGTTAGTCCGCTTGGCGCAGATGCAGCCACGGCTGGCGCTGATGTTTTTAAAACCAATTGCGAAGCCTGTCACGGCCCACAGGGTCATGGTGACGGTCCTGCAGGTGCGGCGCTTGATCCTCAACCAAAGAATCTTTCTGAGCTTGCGGCAGCCGTCGGGGATGATTATCTTTACTGGCGTGTAAACACTGGTAAGGAAGGAACTTCAATGGTGGCATGGAAAGGCATTTTGACAGACGAACAGATCTGGCAGGTTGTTGCCTACGTCCGCACACTCAAATAGAGAATAGGTTTTATTTCAAAAATGGCACGCTCTGAAAAGAGCGTGCCATTTTTATTTGCCAGTATAATAACGCTTTCTATCATGTGCTGTGGAAGTTATGACCTGTTTTTTTTTATTTTGAAGTACATATTAAGCAATAAAAGGAGTTTTTCAAATGCCCATACAAGCTGGAGTTCCTGCGCCAGAGTTCGAAATGTTGGATGAGACCAATACGTTGCGTAAGTTATCTGATTTTCGCGGCAGAAATATTGTGCTTTATTTTTATCCCAAGGATGATACGCCAGGTTGTACAAAAGAAGCGTGTAATTTCCGTGATGATTATTCAGCATATGAAAAAGCAGGAGTGGTAGTATTGGGTGTCAGTCCCGATTCTGTTGCATCGCATAGTAAGTTTAAGCAGAAATTTCAATTGCAATTTCCTCTGCTGGCTGACGAAGGTCATAAAGTCTGTGATCTGTATCAGGTGTGGGGGCCGAAAAAATTTATGGGTAAGGAATATGAGGGCGTGCTTCGCAGCACGTTTTTGATTGATATAGATGGTAATATCAAAAAAACATTTGAGAATGTCCGTCCTGCCGAGCATAGTGCAGCGATATTAGGGGAATTGGGATTAGGCAAATAATTTTTACTCCGAAAGCTAAAGAGAATGCTCAAATAACGTATCGTCTTTAAGCAGGCTGGGTTAATACTGACTGATGCGTCGACAGGAAATATTCGATCCTTGTCGGCGCGATTTTGCCGCTTGTTAGTTTGTTAATAAAAACACATATTAAAGAAGTAGCGTACAAAGCTGACAATAAATAGTGACATTTAGACAAGAATTTGGTATAGTAGGCAGGTTGTGAAAATAGTGACAATTACCACATGGTTAGTCCTATTTAGATAATTGTGATTTTCGGGGCTTATTTCCCCGTTTGAAATTTCATCAGGAGAGAGCGTATGCGACACTTTTTGATTGTGGGAATTCTGGTCATTGTGATGGCCGTTCTCACTTATGTTGGTCTGGACGCTGCGAAACTTATGCCTATACAGGCAAGTGCGCAAGCCGTTTCGATTGACTGGTTATGGAATTGGCAGTTGGTTGCCATATCATTTTTATTCGCGCTCATTTTTGTTCCAATGATTTACAGCCTGGTTGCCTTTCGGCGTAAACAGGGCGACACAAGTGACGGCGAACATATTGAAGGCAACACTCCACTGGAGATCGCATGGACGGTGCTTCCTCTTTTCCTCGTCTTAACTTTTGCTTATATGGGAGCTTATTCACTGGGTGAAACACGCCGCGTAGACCCCAATGCCATTGTGATAAAAGTGAGGGCGCAGCAATTTACATGGTCTTTTGAATACCCCGACTATGGCATTGTGAGCAGTGAATTGCATTTACCTGTGGATCAGCAAGTGGTCTTGAAAATGGAATCTGGAGACGTGATCCATTCATTTTGGGTTCCTGAATTCCGCGTCAAACAAGACGTTGTGCCTGGGCGCGTGACCGAATACAGAATCACCCCGACGCTGACAGGCAGTTATAAGGTCCGTTGTGCCGAGTTGTGCGGTACATCCCATTCCTATATGGAAAATCCTATTGTTGTTGACACACAAATAGATTATGACACATGGATCACAGAACAGACGGCGATTGCGGTTGCTTCTCAAACTCCGGAAGGTCTGGGCAAGATATTGACAGTGAAGAATGGCTGTATAGGCTGCCATTCTGTCGATGGCGCCAAGATGACCGGCCCCACCTGGTTCGAGTTGTTTGGCGAAAATGTAGAATTGGCTGACGGCACTTCTGTCGTTGCTGATGATGCCTATATTGCCCAGTCCATTCTTGAGCCTAAAGCTTCGGAAGTTGCCGGCTTCTCTCCAACCGTTATGCCTGCTTATGCTTTAACGGAAGCAGAAATTGCGAATATCATCGCATATATTAAGACGCTGAAATAAATTGGCAGAGGAAATCATCATGAAAAATATATCGCCTGTAGTCCGTGGCTGGTTGTCGCTTGCCATTGGCACTATTGTGGCCTACATCCTGGGTATAGGTTTGGTTTTTGCAGTAAGCGGTTCTTTGACGTATCTGCATCTAGTGCCGGTGTTATTTGCAATTTTTGGCGGCGCAACTGCCTGTTCATGGGGCGCCTCAGGATTTAGCCCGCTTACAAAAGGTTTGATCTGGCTTGATCTTGGCGCGTTAATTGGTTTTGCGCTGGGCCTGGGTATTGACTGGATCGTGCAAGGCTCGCTGAATTGGGTTGCACCGACCGCAAGTTTGTTTGCCTTGTTATTTGGTTTTACGGCTTTCTTTTTGGGCGTGGCTGGTTTCAATGCCGTCTCCAAAGGATTGATCTGGCAAATTAGCGGCACTTTACTGGGCGCAATTTTTATAACCATCATCCGCGCATCCATGGGTTTGACCTGGAGCGGCCCATTTTTATTTACAGAACCCGCCTGGGTTTTGGGTGGTTTTTTGGGCGTCCTCTTTTTTATCTCCGGTAACGGCTCAGTCAGTGACTGGTTTAAGTGGGCGCGCGGCATAGATACCCCTGAACACCATGAAGAGCATTTCACGGATTGGAAAAAATATTTCAACATTTCACTTGACCATAAGGTGATCGGCATTCAATATACTGTCACTGCTTTATTGTTAATCAGCATCGGCGGTTTGTTTGCCTTAATCTTCCGCACAGAACTTGCCCAGTCTCAACTGCAATTCCTGACAGTTGACATGAAATTGTTTGGTCAAAATGGCCCGCAGCTTTACAATTCCTTAATGTCTCTGCACGGTATGATTATGATCGTGTCCATTTTACTGGGCATGGCAGGTATTACCAATTATGTCGTTCCGTTGCTGTTGGGCGCTCAGGATATGGCTTTCCCGCGTTTGAATGCATTTGCATTCTGGGTTTCCGTTCCAGCCGCAGTGCTTTTGTTGATGAGCCTGATCCTGGGCGGTTTTGATACGGGTTGGACGGGATATCCACCGCTTTCAACGCGCGCACCTCTCGGTATACAAATGTTTTTCCTGGGTGTGTTTACCGCTGGCTGGTCTTCCATCTTGGGCGCGCTTAATGTGATTGTTACCGTAGTGCGTATGCGTTCAAAGGGTATGACCGCTTTCCGTATGCCGATCTTTGTCTGGGCGGCAATTGCCACCGCCATTATTGCGCTGACTGCAACGCAGTTTATTGGTCTCTCCTTTCAATTGGTTATGTTCCAGCGTCTATTCGGTATGGGATTTTTTGACCCAGCCAAAGGCGGTAACCCTGTGCTCTTCCAGCACTTGTTCTGGTTCTACTCGCACCCAGCGGTTTATGTATTCATTCTTCCGGGCCTCGGTGTGATCTCAGAACTTCTGCCTGTGTTTTCCCGCAAGCCTTTGTTTGGTTATCGCTGGATTGCGATGTCCTCGCTGGCGATTGCATTGGTGGGCTTTTTGGTTTGGGCGCATCATATGTTTACTTCCGGCATGAACGAATATTTGCGTGTGCCGTTTATGTATAGCACGCTTCTTGTGGCGATCCCAACTGGTGTGAAATTCTTCTCGTGGGTTGCTACGCTATGGAAAGGCAAAATCTGGACGCCTACCCCGATGCTCTTCGTGCTGGGTGGAATCGTGGTCTTTCTATTAGGCGGTCTGACTGGTCCCCCAAATGCCACCGTTTCGACAGACCTTCATCTGCATGATACCTATTTTATCGTTGGACACTTCCACGATACGATCTTTGGTGGATTTGTATTCCCGTTCTTTGCCGCGTTGTATTACTGGTTCCCCAAAGCCACTGGCCGCCGCATGAATGAGACTCTCGGCAAGATTCATTTCTGGTTGATGACTCCCGCGTTCTTCATCCTGACCTTTGGCATGATGCGCATCGGTCTATTGGGTATGCGCCGCCGCATCGCCGATTATGACCCTGCACTCAACTTTGATGCTACGCATCTTGTCTTAACTGTTATGGGCTTTCTCATCGCGCTTTCGGTGTTAATTTTCATCTACAACTTCTTTAACAGCATTAACAATGGTGAAAAAGCCGAAGGCAATATCTGGAATTCACGCTCGCCTGAGTGGCAGGTTCCTTCACCCATGCCCACCCATAATTATGATCAACCTTTTGAAGTTGTTGGCGAACCGTATGACTATGGTTTGCCCGGCTCCAAGTATGTTGAATTTGTCGCGCCTGCCAAAAGCAAGCATCAATAAAGGGGAGGACTCAAATGTCACATACACAAGATAAATCTTCTGCTTTCCAACAGGGCGTGGTGATCTTCATCTACCTGGCCGTACTCACAGCATTGGAATACTTCGTCGCCGTCACTTTTAATGCAGTTTCCATTCTCGCTGTTGTCGCGATCATTAAAGTCGCATTGGTTATGTATTATTACATGCACATCTACAAATTGAATGAAGATGGCGATGATGATACACATTCCTATTCCTATAAAACAGGCACCAATCGCCTTGGTTTATGGCTCTTCCTGCTTTCTGATGCCTTCGTGTTTGCCGGCTTATTGACCGTCCGCATTAATTTGCTTGGTTTTACCCGCCCGCATTTGGATCAACTGCTTGGGCTGGCCGTTACGGTAGTACTTTTAATTTCTTCTTTCTTCATGAATCGCGGCGAAACCGCCATGGCGCATGGTGACAAGAAGGGCTTTATTACCAATACCTGGATCACCTTTGTTCTCGGTCTTGGCTTCCTGCTTGGGGTTGTCGCCGTGGAGTGGCCTAATGCAGCCGCCGAAGGGCTTACCGCCAGTAGCGGTGCGCCGGGCGCTGTCTTTTACATGATGACCGGTATGCACGCATTTCATGTGTTTACAGGCCTGATATTCCTGCTTGTTGTGTTGAACAATGCCCGCAAGGATGTTTATTCTGCTGAAAAGCACTGGGGCGTCGAAGCCGCTGCTGTCTATTGGCATTTTGTAGACCTCGTGTGGATATTCTTCTACCCCGCCTTATACTTGATCGGCAAGCTTTTGTAAACTGGTACCACCCTGTGAACTTCGGGATAAGTGAATAAAAAAAGAAGCGAACGGGGCGGCCTTCAGGTCGCCCCGTTTTGGAGTATTAATAGATGGACAAGAAAATTTTTTGGGTTGGCGCTGCCTCTCTGGCTTTGGTTGTACTGGCCATACTTTTGGTTGTATTATTTTCAAAGCCAGTAAACTTTCGCGGAACAGAATATGGCAAGCCGTATCCATCAGCGCCCCAGATTGAATTGATCCGCTCAAATGGTGATACCTTTCGCTTAAGCGATCAAAAGGGAAAAATCGTTCTGCTTTTTTTTGGATATACCTCCTGTCCTGATGTTTGCCCGACCACACTTGCTGAGCTTAAACTCGTTATGGACGGTCTGGGCGATAAAGCAAAATTGATTCAGGTTGTGTTTGTTTCGGTTGACCCGCAGCGGGATACGCCGGAAAAAACCCAAACCTATGTGGATCATTTCAATAAACAGTTTATCGGGCTAAGCGGCACAGTTGAAGAGCTCAGCCTCGTTTGGGATACATATGGAGTCTTTCGAGAAACGGTTGAGTCAGACTCTGCTCTTGGTTATATTGTCAACCATACAGCACGTGTCTATTTAATTGACGCAGACGGTAATCTGCGGCTTTCCTATGGGTTTCAAACCCCTGTGGAAGATATCGTCAGTGACCTTGAAATTTTGATGAAATAAGAACCACCTGAAAGAAAAAAATATGCCTCCTCTACGAACGATTATTATTCGAATTGCCGTCTCTATGATTGTTGGCCTTCTCATTGGCGCAGTCATTACCGAGATTTCGTTTTTGTTTTTACGTGAAACAGCGCGCGCGCCAAAGGTCATTGAACTTGTGATCCCGGAGGGTACCGCTGAAAAAGTGGCACGCGGTGAAACCCCGCCAACGCTTCCAGATTCAATGATCTTTGTTGTAGGGGATACTTTACTGGTGAAAAATGAAGATAAGTCGAATCATGAATTGGGTCCGCTTTGGATTCCAGCCGGCACTTCTGCCAGCTTGTCTTTAGATACGGTTCAATCCTACGCCTATAACTGCTCATTCCAACCCGGTCAGTATTTTGGCCTGGATGTGCATGAAGCGCTTACCATGGGCACACGTTTATATGGAATTTCATATTCAGGTCTGCCGCTGGGCATCATGATTGCCTTGTATGCCATTATTATGCCTGCAAAGAAAAAGACGCCGCCTGAGAGTCTGGAAGACAAACAAAATGATCTTACGAAAAATATTTAGCAGAGCATGGTTATTAACAACCCTGCTTGTGCTGATCGGGACTGCGATTTGCACCCGACTTGGCATCTGGCAGTTGGATCGTTTGGAACAACGCCGCGCGTTTAATACTCAAGTTGAAACGATGCGCACGGCTGAATTATTGGATTTGAATCACACGGTACCCGCAGATATTTCATTGATGGAATGGCGCGCAATAACTGTCACTGGCGAATATGACTTTGAGAATCAGGTCGCATTACGCAATCAATATAATGGTGATCAATATGGCTATCACCTGATTACTCCGCTTCTTTTCAACCATTCGATAGGCTCAGCGCAAGCGGCTGTGCTGGTGGACCGCGGCTGGATCCCTGCGGATGGAAATGCTGCTGCTGATGATTGGCGTAAGTACGATGAGCCGGGTCAGGTAACTGTTACGGGGCAGATCAGGCTTGGGCAGGCCAAACCAGCTTTCGGCGGAGTCGCTGATGCGGAATCTAATCCAGAGCAAGCGCTTGATGTTTGGAATAATTTCAATGTGGTGCGCATCTCTGAGCAGAGTCCGTATCCGCTTTTGTTGGTGTATGTTCAGCCGAATGTGGACGCGGCAAATGTTGAGCCGCCGATCGCATATCAACCCATTGTTGAGTTAACGGAAGGCTCACATATGGGGTATGCTTTACAGTGGTTTTCGTTTGCGGCGATCTTATTTTTTGGCTATCCGTTTTACTTAAGGAAACAGGAATAAATATGAAGTATTCTCTCAAATCTTCTTTTTCTCGTTTGACATTGGCGCTTTTTGCAATGGTTTTTCTCTTAACGATTATTGGCCGCATTGTGACTGTGACAGGCGCGTGGGTTTATTGTGTTGGCTGGCCTGTTTGTGTTCCAAGCAATCCCCTAGGATATCTGAAGTTGGCACATTTGTTTCTTGTGGGCGTGGCTTCAATTTTTATGGTGATTGTCTTGCGAAAAGCATGGCGTGAACAGCGTGACCAGAATCTGCTTTTGCCTCTGACAACAGTAACGGGCGTTTTATTTTTCGGTCAGGCGTTTGTTGGGGCGATTGTAGTGACACGCGACCACCCTTTGCATTTGACAGTTTTGCACACGATGACGGCGATTGTATTGTGGATCTCATTAAGCATTTTGGTCTTTGCATCGGGCGTGCTGGCAAAAGACAAGATGGATGTTGTGAAACTTGATTTCCGCGTGCGTGTAAAGGATTTCTTGATCCTATCCAAGCCGTTGATCGTGGCTTTACTTTTGGTAACTACTTATAGCGGTTTGGTGGCTGGTAGTCAGGCTTGGCCGTCTGCTTCGCTTACATTCTGGACTTTGCTTGGCGGCACATTGGCTGCGGCGGGTTCCAGCGCATTAAATCAATATATTGACCGCGAACTGGATAAGAATATGCAGCGTACGGCGAAGCGCCCGCTTGCTGATGGGCGTTTGACGGCTGCCGAAGGCTTGTCTTACGGCTTGGCGCTTTCTTTGATTAGTTATTATGTGATGGCTGGATTTGTTAATCTGCTTGCGGCTTTGCTATCACTTGCCGGTATTTTCTATTACGTTATTTTTTATAGCGTATTGCTTAAGAAGGCCACTGTACAAAATATTGTGATCGGCGGCGGTGCGGGCGCGATTCCGCCGATGGTGGGCTGGGCGGCTGCGACGGGTCATTTGGGGCTTGCCGCGTGGATTCTTTTTGCAATCGTCTTCATGTGGACTCCGCCTCATTTCTGGGCATTGGCGATTGTGCGCATGAAGGATTATGAAAATGCGGGTGTGCCGATGATGCCGGTTGTACATGGTGAAGCGAGAACGCGCAGGCATATTTTGGTTTATACAATTGAATTAATCGCTGTCACGTTGCTGCTCCCAATCTTCAATCTGGCAGGGATGGTTTATTTGGTCTCTGCGTTGGTGTTGGGCGGTTTCCTGCTTTATGCCGCATGGCAGGTTTTCAGAGTTGGCGGAAATAAGGTTGCATGGACGATGTATCGCTGGTCAAGTATGTATCTGGCGTTTATCTTTCTGGCAATTATGATTGATGCGGTTGTGTAATCTTATGTCTGTTAGGGAATTCTGTATAGAAAATACTCACCGCTTTCAGATTCATTTATTCGTTCAAGCAGAAGTTCCACCTGTTTAAGCGCGTTCGCTTCTGCGGCTGGGAAAATTTTTGACTTTGAAAAATAAAATCAGCACCTAGTTTTGACACCACAACATGGGTATAGCCTTGCTGCCGCCAAGCCGTAATTATATTTTTAGGGGTTTTGTAAAGCCATAGGTCATGAGAAAAATTGGCATTTATGGCGTCTGGTTGAACTTGTGCATTTATTCCATAACTTCGCGGTTCGAACAGGAAGTACACTTTTGTATTCTCTGGTATATCCTTCATGAGTGTCAGAAGGTGAGCATAGCCAGACTGTCGCTTTTCAGTGTACTCCTGTTGTGAGGTTAATCCGACAACCACAGAAACTGGATCGCGCACAAGGATTTGCAAACTGAAGTTGAGTAAATTTACAAGCACAACAAAAGACAACATGAACCTCGCTATAAAACTGATTCGCATCCATGAAGTATCCAACCTGTAAAGAAGATTCAACCCAAGTGCAAGGGGGATTGCAAGGGGAATTAATGCAGGAAAGAGTAGGCGTGTTTGGAAAAGGCTGGCACTGTTGATTACTCCAACTGTCCAGGCGGCGATACTGATAAAGCTAAACAATCCAATTGCAAATAAGGCTGACCGCCGTCCGCTTTGTTCATGGCGAGCCTCCCAAAATACCCATAGAGTTAGGGGCGAAAGAATCAAAATGAATGGTCCAATACGACCATCAAAGAAATTCACATCCTGTATACCCAGGGTAGCTGTCAGCGGAAGAGCCAGAAGTTTAACAGCATCCAGCTCGATTCCAGAGCCTGATGCCGAATACGCCTGAGCCAGGAAGGAGTCCCAAAAGCGCCCCTCAAAAATAAAGGGATAAAGCGGATTCTTCATCCAAATCCAATTACGAAGATACCAAGGCGAAGCCACCAGAGTTGTAGTCACTGAGAAATAGATTGCTTTTTTAAGTCTTTGTAAAAGGCCATGTTCCCAAAACATGACCAGCAACACGCCAGTCAGTGGAACAACAAATCCGGTATATTTGACACTTACGGCCAGTCCCGCCATGACACTACTGACGAAAAGCCACCGAATTTTTTGAGTGTTCTGCCATCTCCATAACGAATACAAGGTTGCAAGGCCCATAAAGGTGAGCGCATAATCTGTATAAGCCCAGGCGGCTAACCATAACAAGGATGGCATGGTTAATAAAATCAACAGGACATCCCATGCGACAACGTCCTCCCACAATTGCCGCGCCCAATGCCATAACAAAAGAATTGTCAGGATGAACCAAGTAAAATGGATTAAGTGGGTAGCTGTGTCAACGCCCAAAACCATTGGCCAAACAAAGCTCCCCTCTACGATTTGCGGAAACCAATAATGCGGAATGGCAACAACAGCCAGACCGCCATCTCGCAGCCACCATGATGGAACTGCGAGATGATAAAAAAGCGCATCAAAATCTTCAACGGGCGGTGCAAGGCTTAATATAAAAGAAAGTACACAAGCTATGACCACGATTATTGGAAACCCGAATGAAACGTTATTCGCACTTGATTTTATTTCCCTGATAACTTGGGCAGTATCTTCCCTAATTTGTTTTAGTTTGCCTGTAAGAATGAAAAAAATAGTCAGAGCCAATAGAATGGGCCATAAAATATCCGCCTTTGCCCACCCAAGTCCGGCGGCTAATCCAAACCCCGCTAGCCCAAAGAATCCCAGCCCCAAAGCATTTCCAAGAATTAGTCGTTCGGTTGGGTCGATATCTGGTAATACATATGAGCCGAAACAAGCGGATAGAATAATCATCCAAAATGGAATGAGGATGATAAAAAGTAAATTTTTCAATCCGAATATAACGTTTAGAAAATCTGGTTTTTGCACCACAAAAAATATGGTTAAAAGTACTGCCAACCAAAGAAAAAACAACAAAACAATGAGAAATTTTTTCATCAGAGATATTTTCCATAAGGCGTTTCAAAAATCAGGCGGCTATTTGCCATTCGTAAAATACGGAATTTTTCATGAAACGCCGTCATTAGGTTTGCAGGTTTCTATTAAAGATAATTTACTTATGCAGGATGATGGATATCTCGTCCTCATAAAGAATGTTCCAGTGATATTCATTTTCCAGGGCCTGCGCCAGGTGGGAGTTGTTTTCAATGATTACCCACTCAATGCGGTGCTGTTCGAAAATTTCCTGCCAGCCATTTGCGAGAGTGATTATCGTTTCGTATTGCATGGTGACTTCCCCGGTGACGTCTGCCATGCTGTCGACAAATGTGAGTTGATCAGGCCATAAATGTAAAGCAAGGTAGCCTCCCCAGTTGAGATCATTAAACATTTTTCCCTGCTGTGGATTTTTTTCCAGCCACTCGACCGCTTGTACTGGGAACATTGGCGGCGTAAATTGGTAGAAAATTTTCGAAAAGCTGTTTGTGAGTACGAAGGCGCTCAAAATGATTACAGCAGTTATAGGCCACAGTATGCCTTTGATGTTTCCTTCTACGTTTTGCAATGTAAGTTCGAGTCTGTTGATCAGACGAATATTCTTTGTTTCAATAAGTGTTTCAGCTAACACAAATGGAGCTACTATGCCGTACAAGTGGATGTTACGGAAGGCGATCAAACTCATGGCGCTGAAGCCTGCCAAAAGCAAGCCCTGTGCCGCAGATAACCTCTCTTTTTTGATCGCCAGTAAAAATATGCAGATTGCCAGCAACCCTAAAAGTACCCGCATTTCTGGCGCTTGAAAATTTGGCGTATTTGCTTCCAGCATGCGCGACATTAAATATTGATTGTTTACGAAGCCAAGTATTCCCATCCAAGGCCCAATGCCGCCCGGGTTTATTAAACTGGCTGCCATGGATAATATTAATGCCAGCCCGATATTTTTTCCAATATTTAAGTTTGTGCTTGTGCGGTCAAGCAGGTAGTCTATGCTCCAGCCAGCGGAGTAGGCGAGTAAAACCAGTATCCCCGCGATGAATTCCCCGTGTAGATTGCTCCATAGCAACATGAACGCTGGGAAATACCACAACGGAATTTTTTTGCCACGCCGCAGATCATCTGCCCAGATAAGCCAGATCGCCAGCAAAAACATTGATATCAAATGCGGGCGTGTGACCCAATTCAAAGATGTGGCGATTGCGCCCCAGGCTACGATCATAAATACGGGAATTCGAAGGCTTAACCTGGTTGATAATTTGCTATATAAAATAGTAAAAGTGGATGCAATTAAAAACGCGGAGAGCGCGACAACTCCAGCCAAGCCTGTATATAAATAAGTTATATAAAAAATAACATCTGCGAGCCACTCAGAGGAATGAGAAGTATTATGCCTGCCTAGGTAAGGGTGAATAAATAACTCGGTGGTGGGGACTGTTCGGTTTTCGAGAATATATTTCCCTGTTAAGAGATGGCGTGGAAAGTCGCCATCCAGGTTGAGCATTCGCTGGCCCAATAAGAGAACAGCGATAAATAGCGAAATAAAAAATATATCCTGTATTCTTGGTAGGAGCCGTAGTGGTGAATTTGATTTCATGTAGAAAGGCCTATTATTTAAGTTTGGTATTTAATATACTTAAGAAGAAGCTGGCGAAGAAAGTTTGAATCCCCAATGTGGACAATACAGCTCCTGGAATCACCAGCCGCATGGAAAATGTCGGATCAATATTTCCGAAGAGGTTTTCTCCCCAGTAAATTAAGGCGCCGATGGAGCTGGCCAAACCAAGCAGGATCATTGCGAGGCTGGTGACAATTCCTTTTTCAAGCCCAATATTTTGAACAAGCTTATCCGTCAATGTATCTCTTGGAAGCAATTCTACATTGACTCCAAAAACGTAGGTGAAGAGCGAAAAGAAAACTGCCTGAACACCCAGGATAATCAGGAATGCGGCATACATGAGCGTGTTGATGTCTAATGTAACTCTTCCAATATGACGTGGCCCGCCAAGCAGAAAAGCAGAGAGAAAAACTCCGAGAATGGACAGTACGATCCCCGGATAAAAAAACAACCAGCGTGGACTGTACAGCAATAAAAATCGCAAATGCCTCCAACCGTCTGCCCAGGTGCGGAGGTGCGGTGGGCGGGTACGTCCATCAGGATATAAAATGGTGGGTACTTCCTTAATCCTCAAATTTTTCATTATGGCTTTCACGATCATTTCGCTGGCAAATTCCATCCCCGTTGTTTGAAGGTTGAGCGCTACTATTGCGTTTTTTCTAAATCCGCGCAGGCCGCAATGAAAATCCCTGATATCACTCTTGAAAAATAATCGGGCAATGCCGCTTAAAACGGGATTACCCAAATAGCGGTGAAGGAAAGGCATTGCGCCGCGCTTGATTCCGCCTTTGAAGCGGTTTCCCATGACTAAATCATAGCCTTCATCCAAAGCGCTGACAAAATCCTGCAAATTGGAGAAATCATAACTATCATCTGCATCACCCATAATGATGTAATTACTTTGGGCTGCATCAATTCCACCCATTAGCGCACTGCCATAGCCCTTTTGGCTGATGTGTACAACCCGTGCGCCTGCGCGTTCCGCTATTTGCTGTGAGCCGTCTGTGCTGCCATTATCTGCAATGACGATTTCGCCGATAATTTTCGTGGTCGTAAAAAAATATCGAGCCTTTTTTATGCAGATTTCCAAAGTCTCTGCTTCATTCAGACAGGGCATGACAATGGAGAGTTGAAGTTTACTTTTCATGTTTGGTCGCTACTTTGTTCTGGATGGAATAAAATGGGATTTGAAAGTTATTCAATTGTAGCAGAAAAAAAGTCCCTGATATTTCATCAGGGACTTTTTTTCTATTCGCCTAAATAATCACGCAATTTTCTGCGGATGGAAGGGTGTCTTAAGCGGCTCAAGGCTTGAGCTTCGATCTGCCTTACACGTTCACGCGTGACGCCCATTTTGCGGCCTACTTCTTCGAGGGTGTAGGCTTGCCCGTCAAGTAGCCCGTACCGTAATTGTAAAATACGGACTTCGCGCGGAGGTAAACCGTTCAACACTTCGCCGAGATGTTCGCGCAAGAGGTTGTACGTGGCGGTTTCATCAGGGGGTGGAGCTTCATCATCTTCAATGAAATCACCGAGGACAGAATCTTCTTCGTCATCTGTGGGTGTTTCCAGTGAAAGCGGACGACGTGCCACCTGAATCATGTTTTCAACTTTCTTGGGCGGCACATCCAACGCAACTGCAAGTTCATCCACACTTGGCTCACGGCCAAGGCGTTGAGTCAGTTGATGTTGTACACGCAGGAGTTTGTTGATCTGGTCTCCCATGTGTACCGGTACGCGGATGGTACGCCCTTGATCGGCGATGGCCCGTGTGACAGCCTGACGAATCCACCAGGTGGCATAGGTCGAGAATTTATGTCCACGGCGATAATCAAATTTTTTCGTGGCGCGGATCAGACCGATATTGCCTTCTTGAATCAAATCAAGGAAAGGAACACCGCGTCCCATGTATTTTTTAGCAACAGAGATAACGAGGCGTGAGTTGGCAGTGATAAGATGTTCGCGCCCAGCCCAGCCATCTTCAATTGCCTGACGAAGTTCAAGGCGGCGTTTGGGAGAAACATTACCATGCGCCAGTTCTTCACGGGCTGTGCGGCCGCGTTCAATGCGCTGCGCTAATTGCACTTCCTCAACCGCATTTAACAAAGGTACGCGGCTGACCTCTTTGAGGTATAAGCCGATCGTATCATCGGTGTCAATATTGGCTAAATAATCATCAAGTGAGAGGTCTGGTTCTTCAGGCTCAGCTTCGCCGCTTTCTTCAACCGCCACCAGTTCATCTTCTGTTGGCTCTGGCATAATAGGATCTTCCATGAAAGGAATACCTGCGCTTAAAAGAGCCGAAAACGCTTCTTCGAGCTGTTCCACATCCTGCTCTGCTTCAGGGAAGAAATGCAGAATGTCATCCAGTGTTACATATGATTTTTGGCGGCCCAATTCAATCAGCCGCGCTATGGCAGGGAATTCTTCTTCGTCATCAACAATCAAAATTTTCTCTACATCCATTAATACATCCAACTTTCAACAGTTTTTTTATCAGAATCATGCTCAATCAGGATACACTTTTTTATTATCAAAAGCAATACCTTCGTACTTTGTAGATGCTTTGCAACGTTCTTGTATTACGACTGCCTGAATATTCATTCAAACAGCCGTAATTTGCACTCTCTATAAACCCTTTAGGGCGTTGGGGTTACGGTCACTTCAGGCGTGGTAACTGCCTCAGTCGTTGGAACAGGCGTCTCGGTCGGTGGAAGCGAGGTAGGCGTCGGCGTATTCAAATACGGCGGAAAATATCCGAGCTGTAACAGCGCGTCGATCCCGCTTAAATCGGTGACCACCATTTTGTCCCGATCAATACGCACATAGTAGCCGCTGTTTGAGAGTGTGGCATCTCCAATTTCAAGCGTATGTTTCTTGCCGCCATCGAACTCGATCGTAATCACATAAGCAGGATTATCGAGCCCAAAGACATCGGGTTTTCCATTATCAATTGGACTAACGATTTGCAAGGCGGATATTTGTGACGCCGCCGCATCCACCAAGCCTTGATTTGCTTCTGCTGCGAAGGGCAGTTCTATCGCCCAGATATTTTCTGCAGTACGCGCAATTCTGACAGTTTCACCATCAGCAGGCTTGATCTCTATGCTGGAAGGGTTGCCATCTGATGTGGAAAACAAAGGCGAAGGTTGTACAATTTCAGGAGTTGCATCGGCGGCTGCGGGTTCTTTTTCACGATTGAGATAAATTGCAAAGCCGACCAATGCCGCCAGAATAATAATGGTTACCCATGTGCCCATACGAAAGACAGGTTTTCCCTGCTTCGTGTTGGGCGACTCTTTACGAGCCGCGCTTGTTTTTGCCTTTGCGGGTGTTGCGCGGCGCGCGGCGGTTTTTTTTGTGGTTGTTGTTTTGCCAGCCATTTATTAGCCTCTCTTACGGCGAGAAAGCCACGAGGTAACACCGAAAAATACCGCGAGCCCGGGGAATACAAATATGGTTACGATAAATATCGCGACCAGTTGCCCTGTTTTGATTAGTTTGAGGGTTCGCTCAGTTTGCTGGCGGGGAGTAATGTTAAGCAGGTCTTCCTGTTCGGCTGCCCAATCAACTGAGTTGATGAACATGTCGCCATTGCCGTATGCATCGAATACTTCATCGGAGGCAAAAAGGGAATTTCCTGCTACGACAACACGTCCGCCTGTGGCATTATTTTCACCAGAAGCAGCCATAGTGAGCGGCGCTGAGAAATCAACACCTTCGTTGTATTGATATTGATCTGTGGTTCCACTCAAATCAGTTTCGCCCCAGGATTGACCCAATTGATTGGATGTACGCAACAGGCTGGTAAGAGTAACACCTTCAATCGGTGCAGCTGAGAATGAGATACTGCGCGCCTGCGGCATAATCACGGCATAGGTCATACCCTGAGTGATCGGGTGCGGGTCAGCGGATTCAGAGATCGCATTTAATACCTGCTGGCTAGACTGATCAAAGATCAGGTCGTTGTTTAGGGTGATGCCCCAATCTTTTTCAAGGTAGGCAGCGAGGGGGTCTTTAGTTTCGCCAAACTCGGTAATGATGATTGGGTTTTCCATAATCACCAGTGAGCCGCCTGCGTCTACGTACTTTTTGAGCAAATCTACTTCTGCCTGGGAAACAGGCTTTTGCGGACCGGCAACAATGACTGCCAGCGCATTCTCTGGGATGCTATTTGTGGAAAGTAAGTTAAGGCTGTTGACGGTGTAGTTCTTCGCCATGAGCGTGTCTTTTGCAACAGCGAAGGACAGTTGATCTCCACCAACCGATTCGAGAACAGCCTCACCATGGCCTTCAAGGAAGTACACCACGCGTTCAGTGGGGCTGATTAAACGGATGAGCGATTTGGTCAATTCTGTCTCAGACGCAAAAGAAGCGATTTCCTTGTTTTCACCCATGGTCAAAAGGATTTTTCCGTCACCAGTGATGCCTGCATTCCGCGCGGCTACCGGATCTTGATCTGGGTTGATAAAAGTATAGTCAAATTTTCCGCCGCTATTTGTTTTAAACTTCAAGAGCACGGCTTCTGCGCCGCTTGGGTCAATTTGTTTTGTATAGAATGCGGTAGCGGTAACTTTTTCTTTCAGAGTGCCAAGGACTTGCAGGGTTTCAGGCGGGAGCGTATTGGATTTATCTTTACTCCAATCCCACGGTGAGCCGAGAAACCCCGGGTTTTGGTAGGCAAGCACGTTGACTACAATGATGATGCCCACGAATGCCAGAGTGATGATCAGTGAATTTGAGCCATAACGCGCCTGTCGTCCGCTCAGGAAACGGCGGATCGTATCAGGAGACAAAATGGCGTATACGGCAAGCCCGATGACTATCAGGCTAAGGCCGACATAAAAAATACGATTTAGGATATCAGGGTTGGCAGGAAGATATATTCCCGCTGCCACCGTTCCTTTAACGACACCGATCAGGCCTGATGCAATACATGCGACCAAAGCAACGATCAAGCCGGCAAGCGCATAGCCTGCATTTGGATTCTTCTTATTTTTTGGAGCCATTAGCGCCATCTCCGAATTTCAATTGCGGTGGAACCAGTGAACAGTCCAAGCGCAGTTAGGCTTAGAAAATAAACAACATCTCCAAGAGCGATTGTTCCCTTATTCATGGAATTAAAGAAGTGAGTATTGAAACTAAGATATTCAAAAATATCCCCGCCTTTTTCCATAAAACTGGCTGGAATACCCACAAAGAAGGTTAGGAATATAAATAAGCCAAAGGTAATGAAGAACGCCGCAAATTGATTGGTAAACACGGCAGAAATACCCACGCCTAATGCAATTAATGTGCCTGTGAATAGGGCGAGGCCAATATAGGAAGCAAGAATCACTTTCCAATCCAAGCCCGGGTCAATGAAGTTGTCCATAATGATCGGGTAAATCAAAGTGACCAGAGTTAGTGAGAGCACATAGAGAAATGCGCCCAGCCATTTACCGATAATCAATTCAATATCGCGTACCGGGGCGGTCAGCATCAACTCAAGCGTACCCATACGCGCTTCATCTGAAATCAGACGCATCGTTAAGATGGGGATGGAGATGGTCAGCAGAAATGCGTACCACCAGACGAGTTGTTCTGTATTGGGGGCCTGGGCAGGTCCAAAACCGGCCTGTTCCGAACTGAAGAACATGATGGCTGAAAACAAGACACCCAGGATCAGCAGAATCACAAATCCGATCACATAGGCCAGCGGACTGCTAAAGTAGTTTTTATATTCGCGTTTTGCGATAGTCCAAATGTTATGCATGGAACACCTCTTTATTTCTTTTTGGAATCGGAGCCAGTGAGTTCGAGGAAGATTTCCTCAAGGCTCATGCCGAGCGGACGTAACTCAATCAGATCGTAGCCTGATTTGATGACCTGCTTGGCCACCTCAGGGCGCACATCTTTACCGGAAGTGAACTCGAATTCCACAGAGCCGTCTGGCTTGGTTTCGACACCTTGCACGCCTTTAACCAATTTGATGGTTTTTGCAAGATCATCGGCTTCACCGCGCACGCGCAACATCACGCGCTCTGCGCCAATCAGGCGGGCTTGCAGGTTTTCAGTTGTATCTTCTGCAACGATTTTTCCCTTGTTGATAATCAGTACGCGGTCGCAGATGTTTTGCGCTTCATTCAGCAAATGTGTCGATAGCAAAACAGTTCGCTCTTTGCCAATCTCACGAATCAGCTCACGAACTTCCACGACCTGCCCGGGGTCAAGCCCGATCGTGGGTTCATCGAGGATCAGCACCTCAGGTCTGTGCATCAATGCCTGAGCAAGACCCACGCGCTGGCGCATTCCTTTTGAAAGATTGCCGATGTAGCCATTGGCGCGATCACTCAGGCCAACTCGATCGAGCACTTCATCCACACGGGCGTCCACGTTGGGGATTCTGCGCAGTTCGCCCATAAACTTCAAATAATCGAAAACGACCATATCGGTATATAGGGGAACTGTTTCTGGCAAATATCCTACGCGTTTGCGTACTTCAAGCGATTCTTCCACAACATCGTAGCCCGCTACGAGTGCCTCGCCATCTGTGGGCGGCATGTAGCCGGTTAGGATGCGCATGGTTGTGGTTTTACCCGCGCCGTTTGGGCCGAGAAAGCCTACAATTTCACCCTGCTGAGCGTCGAAACTCAGGTTGTGAATGGCGCGGCGCGCGCCGTAGTCCTTTGTGAGACCACTAACTTTAATCATTGCCTCTCCTTGCAATTGGATTTAAAAAAATAGATTTTCCAAACAAAAGGCACTGCCTGTGGGCGGTGCCTTTTCAATATGATTGCTGATTACTATACAATATCTATACTCGCAAAGTCAAGCGGGTAAAAGATTTCTAATCTAATACTAATATTCAAAATTTATGGCGACAGCCTGACGTAAACACCGCATCCCGTGTGACTTTGGGCTGGGTGCGGCGATATGAGAGTTGATACCCGCAGAGTTGGTGACTGCCATCGAAACAGCGACCAATTTTCAAGTCTAGTAAAGATGCGATCTCAAAGTTAAGATAATGCTGCGGGATGAGGTATTCCAATTTGTATTGAAATTGAATAGTCCTTAAGTATGCATTGCTCAATTTCATGATGTGGTTATAATTCGACTCACTTGGTGGAAGTTCATCTGCCCTGAATATTTTATATAGGAGAATTGAAAATGAAAAATAAGAAGTTTTCCATTTTGCTGGCTGTGGTTGCTTTAATCGCTTCAACTCTGGCCTGCGCTGCGGGTGAGCCCACCCTTAGCAATGTTCGTACTGCGTTGGATGCAGATGGGACAAAGTTATCGACTACCTTTACGACAACCGATACAATTTATGTTGTCAGTGACATTGCCAATGGCCTAAAAGGAAATAATATTTCTTCCAAGTGGTTGGTCTCAAGTGTGGAAGGATATGAGGCTGGCTATCTAATTGACGAAGTGGACTTAACGTTGGATGAAGATCAACTGGCGTATAGCGTCAATTTCTATTTTGAGCCTCCCACCGATGGCTGGCCTGTTGGAGCTTATAAAGTTGAAGTTTATTTTAATAGCGTCTTGAATAGTACAGTTGAATTTACGGTTCAATAATTAATGGCTTGCTGAAAAAGCGGGCGCCGTATTCGGCGTCCGCTTTTTGTTTGTACTCGCCGTGCAGGCGAAATCTGCGTAGCATCAGTTTATAATGTAAGAAAATGGAGGCACTCATGGAATATAGAAAACTTGGCAAAACTGGACTCAAAGTATCGCCGTTATGTATGGGGACAATGCAGTTTGGCTGGTCATTGAACGAAGCCGAGACTTATAAAATCCTTTCGGCAACCTACGAAGCAGGAATTAATTTTATTGATACTGCTGATGTTTATTCCAAGTGGGTCGAGGGCAACCCAGGCGGCGTTTCAGAAACCTTTATTGGCAACTGGATGAAGAAGAATAAAATTCCGCGCGACCAAATTGTGCTTGCCACCAAAGTGCGCGGTGAAATGGGGAAGGGAGCGAACGATCAGGGCTTAAGCCGTATGCATATCATCCATGCTGTGGAGGCATCCTTGCGCCGTTTGCAAACGGATTATATCGATCTATATCAGGCGCATTGGACAGATGAGGAAACTCCGATTGAGGAAACCCTGCGCGCTTTTGATGATTTGGTAAAACAGGGAAAGGTTCGTTATGTGGGTGCGTCTAATTATGCTGCCTGGGAGTTGATGCAGGCGCTTTGGGTTTCAGATCAATATAACCTTGTGCGCTACGACAGCCTTCAACCGCACTACAACTTGATCCATCGCGATGAATTTGAGCGTGAAATGCTCGCTGTTTGTAAGACGTATAAAATCGCCGTGATTCCTTATAGTCCGTTGGCGGGCGGATTCCTGACGGGCAAATATCGCAAGAACGAACCCTTGCCTGAAAGCAAACGCGCAGAAGGCCGCAAACGCGCGATGACCGATAAGAATTTTGCGTTGATCGACGAAATGGAAGTGATTGCGCTGCGTCATAACGCCACCATTTCTCAAATCGCCCTCGCATGGATGCTGGCAGACGCGGTCATTACCAGCCCGATTATCGGCGCAACTTCGCTGGAACAGTTAACTGAAAATCTAGGCGCGTTGAATGTAACCCTTGGCGCAGACGAGATAACCTTGTTGAATAAAATGACAGATTGGAAAGTTGAAGAAGAGTGAGAAGTAAAAAGTTGAAAGAGTGCTTTTCACTTTTTACTTCTCACCTTTTACTTAAATGCTTTTTTACGAAAGAATTACCTGACCGCAATACTCACATTTATCCATGCCGAGTTCAAGCGTGCCGCCGCAGTTCGGGCAGGCGAATGTTTCCACTTTGATTTGATGCCCTGCTGTTTTATAGGCGGTTTCATTTTCAGCAAGGTCGCCGCGCAGGCGTTTGAGGCGCGCGAGATAAGAGTCACCGCTTACTTCGCCAGATTTACGCAGACGCTCCACATCTGCAATGGATTCTTTTAACATGCGGCGTTCCGCATCCAGACTCTCACGGCTTTTATCTTGAAAAGAGACTTTCATCTCAGGTTTCGGTGGGATGGAGGCTAGTATTGCCGCAATAATAAGAATGACCGCGCAGACAATCAACCCGACGATCAGCGGAGTATATTGAAAGCCAGGGATGGAGCTTATGCTGATTTTGTTGGTTTGCACCTGGCTTCCATCGGCAATGATGACATAACGCTGGCCGCCCAGTTTTCCAATGTCAATGCGGGTGATGCCGCTGGTGTGTTGGGGTAGATTATTGCGCGAACCCGTATCTGTGAAGACCGCAACGTTTCCAGAGTCATCTCCAATAACAGCTTCCTGTTTGCCGTCTTCGTTTATATCCAGCCCTGAAATTTCAGTCACTTTGTCTGAAAGAGAACCTGTCCAGAGTTGGGTGGCGGTTACGCCGTTATAAGAGAATGCCCACACACCGCCATCTTTTCCGCCGACAATGATTTCACGGGAGGATGGGTCGCCGTTCAATTCCACTTCACGGACTTCGCTGACGGGCTGCCCAAGAATCTTGTTGAAGAGCTCACTTCCATCTTTGGCCGCGTAGATAATAAAATCGCCGTTCTCACTGCCCGTCAGAACTTCACTATTTCCATCACCATTTAAATCAAACGCACGCATACGGCGGATTTGGTTTTGTCCTTGATTCCATTTGAAGTTACCTGTTTCATCATACAAGCGGACAATGCCGCTATGTGATGCCGCAGCAAGATAAATTTGCCCATCGATCTTTGCGTCATCGAGACCGCGAATTTCTTCTGAACCCATATTGCCAAACCATAAAGGCTCGCCGTTTAAACTCAAGGCCAGAAGATTGCTTGCAGTATCGCCCAACACAAGCTGAGGTCCAGATGCGAAGCGGATCAGGGCAACGCGTGATGGGGTTCCAATACTGAGTCCAGTTGCGAGGGTGGAAACCTGCCCGTTAATGATGACATCCACTGAGCCTGAGTAAAAGACAATAATATCTTCAGCGCCATCGCCATTTACATCTCCGAGAGATGTTTTCGGCTGGCTATAATTGAAGGTCCATAATGTGCTTCCATCGCCGTTATACACGCTGACGTTTTGATTATTTTGGATGAAGAGCTCATCCTGCCCATCACCAGTTAAATCTATGGATTTCATACTTTCGGCGGTGGTATAGGGCTGCGACCAGCCAAGGTCACTGCTGAATTTATCGGCAGCGACCGCGCCGCTAAAAGCGAACACACCCGCCACAACCATGACGAGACAACTTAAAACAAACGCGACGATAAACGGAATAATTTTGCGACTCATTTAGGCAGCCTTTCGTTGTAAAAGAGAATATGCAGATTTTAATAACCCGAGGATTTGTTCCTGTTCCACTTCATCAAAAGGGGAGTTGGCGACAAAGTTGATCATGCCGCCTTCGGTGCTTAATGCGGCAATCGTGAATTTTCCGATATTTTGCCCCTGCCTAAATGTGGAGGAGGGAACAATTTGATAGGCTTCAGGGTTTACCACAATGCGCACTTTTAATTCCTGCTCTGTGCCTTTGAATTTTTCAGGCTTGGTTTTATATTTTCCGCTGATGCTGCTGCGCTTTGTATAGGATTTTCGCTTTTTTGATTTTTGAATTGCAGATACGCGCAGCACATTGCCATCATATAGTTTTGCCTTAAGTGAAAGCCAGGTATCGCTGAAGTATTGAGTGGTTCGGCTTTGCGTGTCTTGTGTTTCGCGCGCCACCTTTGTGCTTAACATTGCGCCTGTCAGATCCAGGTGACCTAAAAAGGTTGCGCCTGGTTTGAGGTCATCGCGCAGGGTGTGAATGATTTCTTTCACGCCTTTATAGCGTGGTGAGAAATCTTTTGAGTCACTCCTGCGCAAATTGAGCGCCATAATAAACGATGCAAGCCATAAAAGGACTCCACCAGATGTAAATACAAATGAAAAATATCCAAATAGCAATAAAAGCCCGTCAATCAACATCAATCCGACACCCGTTAAAAAGATCAACATCGGAACCCAGCGCCATTTATCGCCCGCAGATTCTGTCTTTCTAACTTTTGTTATAAAATTATCCATGCCTTTCATGATCGAATCGGGTTTATCGGCGATGGAAACATAAACAGGTACGAAGTCTTTTTTACCCGCCGCATTCAACGCGGGCGCTTTTTTGCGGGCTGTGTTTAAAAGATAAAAGAACAAAAGCAGAACAACGATACCGCCAATACATAAAAATGGCATACATTCCTCCAAGTGACTTGCAAAGTATTACATAATTTCCTGAAGTTGGAATTATGGTTTCGTGTATGGCTTTCGCCAAAGTGTAGTGAATGACAAGGCAGGCGATATAATGGAAGCGATGAAGAAAATTCTCTATACAGCTTTTGATATTGTACCAAGCCCAAAGGGCGCGTCAACTCATATTTTGCATAATTTGCGCGGGTTGGTCAATGGTAACTTTGAAGTCCATCTTATCACGCCAAATGATGGGCTTCTACCCACCGAAGATACTATCGATGGGGCGCAGGTCACGCGCATCTCGCAGGATCTCACCCAAAATTTTCTGGCGCGCGCCATGCATTTTGGGCGCGCGGTTTCGGCACATCTTGCCTTGAATCAAAATTATGATGTGGTTCAGTATCGCAACATTTGGGATGGCCTTGCCATTGCGCAAAACAAAAAACGATACGGTTACAAAACCCTTTTTGAAGTGAATGGGCTTCCATCGATTGAGCTTAAATACCATTACCCCGGACTCGATTCAGATTTAATTTCAAAAATCAAGGAACAGGAAATTGCGACTCTGCACTTAAGCGACGCCATCATTTGCCCCTCCCATGTGACTCGCGACTATATCGCCTCGCTCGGACTTAGCCGCAAGCTGGTGACTGTCATCCCAAACGGAGTCAGCGCCTCAGATTTTTCTCCAACGCCTCTGCCAGCGCGCGATGGGCGAGTGCCTGTTTTGTTGTACATCGGCACCCTCGCCGATTGGCAGGGACTGGATATTGTCATCAAGGCGCTTCCTAAAATTCTCGAACAACAACCTGTTCGACTCCAAATTGTGGGGCGTGGGCGTTCCCGTCAACGCAAGATATTGGCGAAGCAAATTCGTAAACTTGGGATTGAAGAACATGTCATCGTTCAGCCTGCCGTGCCGCATCATGAAATCCCCGCCCTGATCGCAACTGCGGATATATGTGTAGCGCCGCTCGGACTCAATGATCGAAACGTGACACAGGGAGCCTGCCCCATTAAAGTATTGGAATACATGGCGGCTGGGCGTCCGCTGCTGGCTTCAAATATGCCTATCGTGCGTGAACTGGTCCGTGAAGATATGGACGGGCTGTTATTCTCGCCAAACGATTCGGATGATCTTGCGCGGCAAGGTATCACATTATTAAATGATTTTGAATTATCGAAACGACTGGCTCAATCAGCATCTGAACGCGCGTTGACCAAATTCACCTGGCACGAGTCGCAGAAGAAATTGATCAAGGTGTATGAAAAGTTATTGATTTAATTTGCGCTAAAAGTTTCTTCCATCTCTTTTTCAGGCACTTCGGATCCGTCATGATACCAATCATCATGTAATGACCAAAATTGACAGGATGGACATTGTGTTTCGTGCCACATCTTTTTACATTTTGGGCAGATGCCATGTGTAGAGAATGTATTCCATTTACAGCCGCATTGCGGCTCACACATCCAGTGTAAGGAAGGCGGCGGCTCGAAGTGACATTTCGGGCAATAGATTTTCATGATGTGTCTCCCTTTGAAAACACCTTTATCACTTCGTCTGGCACTGCGTACGGACTGCCTGTTTTGACATCCACAAAGACCCAATCCGTTTCGCCTTTGACCAAAACTTTCCCGTCAGACTTTCGAATAAATTCATATTTTCGCAGCGAGCGCACACGGCGAATATTTTCCACCCAGGTTTTAATTTCGATTTCCTCTTATAAAACCTGTGCGAGGGTAGATAAAGTGGCCTTTCAACCACCATAAAATTAGGATCGCTGTCAGACCGCCGAAGAATTTCGTAATAACAATTTCACCCGCAATGGATAGAAACCAGGCTGGGAAAGAACCCTGTGACGCATATCTGCGGAATAACATTATTCCTGCCAGGACGATAAAACAGCAGGCCCGCTACTATTATTTCTGTGAAGTCATCCACGAACCAGTAGCTGCGCGCACGCTTCATGACGTTGTCAATTTGTACATTCATTTTTTCTCCTTTTGCAAACTGGTTTGTATTGTTGACCTGTTTGCAAAAGGAGGTCAAGAGGCGGCTGTGATATTTTTCATGTTCAATGGGACGAGTTAAATCCAAAAACGCCCCACATTTGCGGAGCGTTTTTGGATTTATATGATCTGTTTTTATGACTACTTCGATCTGTTGAGCAGGTCTCTTACTCTTTGGGTTAATTCGTCAATGTGGAAGGGCTTTGTGAGATAGTCATCTGCGCCTGCGCCGAAGGCGACGATTTTGCTGTCGCTGTCATCCAGCGCGGTGACAATAATGACCGGTATAAGTGTAAACCTTGGATATTCGCGCAGCATTCTGCATACTTTAAATCCATCCGGGTCTGGCATCATCAGGTCCAGCAGAATGAGATCAGGGTTTAAAGTAAGCGCCGCATGAATGGCTTGTGTGCTGTCGTTGATTACTGCGGTTTCGTATCCTTCCACCGAGAGAACTTTGTCTAGCAATTTTGTGGCTTGCACGTCGTCGTCGATAATTAATATTTTTGCCATGGTTTTTCCTGAATAATTGTATGATTTTTTATTTAATAAAACTGCAAATGATACAAGTCGCATTGAACAGACTGCTACTATAAGCCATGATTATACTCTGTGAATACGCGCGCGTATTTTTGTGTTGATTTACATTACAAAGGCTTTTACTTTATCTGCCAGATCTGTGGAGCGAATTGGCTTTGTTAAAAAATCCTTTGCCCCGGCGCCAATCGCATCTTTTTTGCTGCCAACATCATTCAAGGCGGAGATAATAATGACGGGAATGTGCTTTAAGTTTGGCGTGGATTGAAATATCTTGCAGAGTTGAATGCCGTTAATGCCTGGCATCATAATATCCAGCAGAATGAGATCCGGGGCGGTGAGATTTGCCGCTTCCACTGCGCTTGAACTGTTGTTTACTGAAATGGGTTGATGGTTATGCAGTTTTAATATAGTTTCCAACAATTTCGTGGTTTGTATATCGTCATCGATGATTAGTATTTTAGCCATTTTATATTCCTGAATAGTAGAATTCTCATTTGTTGATAAACAGTATACGCATGAGTTGCGAAGTGAAATCTAAAAGGAAGCTTATATCTAGTTTAAGACTATGTGGCGGGTAATAAACTGACAGGCTTGAACTTGAAAATGATGGAATAGGCTGCCGTTATAAAGCCAGAACATGGCGTTTATTCGGCTGTTCCATTAAGCAGGAGCGTTATGCTTGAAATAAGTTCATCGAAATTAAAAGGCTTCGCAAGATAGCCATTCGCGCCAAAAATAGTTGCATCGCTATTGCTGACATCCATTGCGGTAATGATCAGGATCGGAGTTTTGGAGAAAGACGGATCTGCGCGCAGCATTTTGCACAACTGAAAACCATCGGGTTGCGGCATCATCAGGTCAAGGATGATGAGGTCGGGATGAATCAAACTTGCGGCATGCATTACCTTTGAGCTGTCGCTTAATGCGGTAGCTTCATGTTTGATGGAGGAAAGGAATTTTTTCAATAATGTTGCAACCTGGATATCGTCATCTATGATCAGGATTTTTGCCATCGTGTTTTCCTGTAAATTTATTTTGTCTTATGTAATTTTGTTATCAATTAATATAATCATACAATTAAAAAGCACATCCATCAAGCCGATTTTCATTTAATATTTGATTGGATGTTCTTTGAGATTTGCCTTGCTTCGATGCTGATCTCGCGCAACATGCCCGTCGGCGAAACATAATATCCGCAAAAATACAGGCCTGAAACAGGCGATTCTTTTCCTGTGGATGTGGGCGTGCCTTCTTCGTCAATTGCGGAGGATGCTCCCTCAAGGAAATCATTCACACGCGGACGATACCCGGTAGCGAGGATGACCGCGTCAAAATCCGCTTCTTTGCCGCCCTCGAATCTGATTCGGTTTCCTGAGAAATTCTCCACACCCGAATAGACGGTGATATGCCTTGCGCGGATTAATTTCATTGTGCCCACATCAATTAACGGAATACGCTTGTCTTTGCTGATCTGTGTCGCAGGGCCATAAGGCAATTTACGTAAACCGTATTTGGTAATATCGCCAACTACTGCGCGCAAGATCGGCGCGTTGACCGCATCTGCCAGCCAGGCGGGCATGATGTTTTGCACAATACCAATCGAGAGGATCGGGATCCCTGCCAGTTCGCGCGGAATTACGTTGACCGCGCTGCGGACTGCAAGGCTTGGCTTTGCGCCATGTTCGTATAAATCCACTGCGATCTCGCCGCCGGAGTTTCCAAACCCGATAACCAATACATTCTTTCCCTTGAATTCGGAACCATTTTTATATTCTGAGCTATGAATAATTTTGCCCTGGAAGGATTTTTGGCCCTGCCACTCAGGCGTCAGCGGTTGACGGGCGTATCCGCAGGCCACAACAAGATTCGGCGCGGAGTGAAGCGTATCTTGCGTCTGCACATTCCATTGACCATTCTCCTGTCTGGCTGTCTTAACCTGCTGATCGAAGCGAATATCCAATTCAAAATGTTTGGCGTATTCTTCGAGATAACTCACCAGTTGATCGCGCGATGGATAGCGCGGATATTCCCTGGGGAAGGGCGCGAAGGGCAGCTCGGAGTTTTTCTTGTCGGTGTGTAAATGAAGTCTGTCGTAATGCCCGCGCCAGGTTGCGCCCACTTTGCCGCTTTGTTCGAGAATGAGATTTGAGATACCCGCCTGTTTTAGACATGCGCTGACAGCCAGGCCTGCCGCACCCGCACCAATAATGATCGTGTTTATTTCTGACATGTCATTGCTCCCAATAAGAAATACCTATAGCTTAAGTTTACTATAACAAGCCGTTTTTTCTGTCAAAATAAGGATGTTTGACAGATGGAAAAAATATGTATTTGACCTATAATTATCTACTGTACAAACTATGGTTTTGGGCCAATTGACCGCAGACCGCCGTCCACTGTCTGCGGCCAATCAACTCACGAAAAAAAATGCTGGTTTTTGAAAATGTACGCTAGAGAAACTTATAATAAATTTGTGATAATTGAAATTTCCAAGGAGGCTTGTAATGCCTAAAAGTCATTTTGAAGTACATTATGCAGATCGAATCGGGTGGCTGCGAGCGGCTGTTTTGGGCGCCAATGATGGGATTGTTTCAACGGCCAGTTTGGTGGTGGGTGTGGCGGCGGCCAGCGCGGTGCGCGGGGATGTGTTGGTGGCTGGCGTCGCTGGCATGGTGGCTGGGGCCATGTCTATGGCGGCGGGTGAGTATGTATCTGTCAGCTCGCAGGCCGACACCGAAAAAGCGGATCTGGCACGTGAGAAAAAAGAACTGGAAACAGATGATGCCGGGGAGCGCCGTGAACTTGCAGGCATCTATGAAAAGCGCGGACTCGATTCTGCGCTGGCGAAAAAAGTAGCCGATCAGTTAATGGCGCACGATGCCTTAATGGCGCATGCACGTGACGAACTTGGCTTAAGCGAAATTCATACCGCCCAGCCCATCCAAGCGGCGCTGGCTTCTGCTTTTTCATTTGCTGTGGGTGCGGTGCTTCCTTTGTTGGCAGTGTTGCTTGCGCCAGCAAATTTGATGATTCCATTGGTTGTGGGGAGCTCGTTGTTTTTCCTGGCCGCGATGGGAATTTTGGCGGCCTATCTCGGCGGCGCGAATATGTGGGTGGGAGCTTTGCGCGTTACGTTTTGGGGATTGCTCGCCATGTTGGCAACTGCGCTGGTAGGAAGGTTGTTTGGGACGAATGTTGCGGGGTGAATGAAAATCCTTCTATTGAGCGACGACCGCAGACGGCCATCGCTCAATAGAAGGGACTCTACAAAAGCCTGCTATTTTTCAAACGGATATTTCAACCCGATCTGAGCGCGGATGCCGTCCATTAATTCCATGTTTGCCAGTGTGTCGGCGTGACTCATGCCCGGGCTTTCAAGCAAACCTGCGCGGATGCAGCGCATGGCTTCCTCGGTTTGATATTCGAATCCGCCGGCACGTAATGGTCTTGAGACGGTTGATTCCTGGTCGTTGACGGTTAATGTCGCCTGTGTGGATGCCCAAAAAGCGGGCTGAATGCGGATCATGCCTTTGCTGCCGTAGATCAAAAAGTCATTGACGTGGTTGCTCAGAAAACTGCTGTGCGATTGAGAGATCGTGCCATTCTCGTATTGGAGTGAGAATGTTGTTAATTCATCGACACCCGTGCTGCCAATATGCGCCATGGCGACAAATGATTTCGGCTGCGTTCCCATAACCCATTGCGAAATAGCGATGGGATAGATTCCCATATCCAGCAAAGTGCCGCCCGCCAGTTCAGGATTCTGCCAACGGTCATCTTTTTCCTTGGGCGCGTTGAATCCAAACGTGCCGACCATGAGACTGATGTCACCGATGGTTTTGTCATCCAGCCATTGACGGATGACAGAATAGATCGGTAGAAAGCGACTCCACAAGGCTTCCATCAAAAAGACTTTATTCTTTTGGGCGGTTTCGATCAGCTTTCTGGTTTCGCCCGCGTTGACTGTCAACGGTTTTTCGCACAAAACAGGTTTGCCCGCGTTCAAACACAAGATCGCATTTTCAAAATGAAAACGGTGCGGCGTGGCGATATACACTCCATCCACTTCAGGGTCGTTGACCAATGCCTTATACGAATTATAGAGTTTTGCCCCACCGTATTGATTCGCAAATTCCTGCGCGCGTTCCATTTTTGAACTTGCCACAGCATACAGGCTTGCATCGTCAATGACTTGCAATCCTTTTGCAAACTCATGCGCAATGCGCCCTGGACCTAAGATTCCCCACTTGAATTTTTTGTCTGTCATGTTTGAACATCTCCTATATATGATGTGATCGTTGCGGCTATTTTCTCATGTACTGTTTTTAACAAGAAACGCCTTTCAGTTGAAGAAATGAGAGGCGTCTGGAAAGATAAATCGCTTTTACCCTTTTATTTTGGTTGTATTTCGAATATTTGTTGAGTACGGTAAATCTGCTCGTCAACCATTAGACTGCTCTGGCTTGTCGTTGTTTAATAAAGTTAACAATGTGCCAGCCGCTTCGTATGAATTATAAGGAGACCAGATCGAATACTGCGCGTTGGGTTTGAGCAATGCATCTTCTTCTCGTGTATTCATGGTTATCCTTCACTTTCTTTTGAAGGCGATTCTTGTAACCACTTAATTAGGCGGTTCTTAATGGCTTGCAATCGTTTGGGCGAAATGCTCCCCAAACGCGCGCTAATAATAGATGACTCAACAGTGGTCAGCCGTGCGAGCCGAACGAATGAGCGGGTTTTTAACCCGCTCATTTCAAAATCATCTTCAGATGAGTCAATGATATCGTCAAACTGTGGCACAGCCTGATAATCGCGTGAAGTAATGAGCGACAATAGTAAGTCAGGGTGGTTTCCGGGGGCAACTGCCAGAATCAAAGCCGGGCGTAATTTTCCATCAACCAGGTCTGCCTGTGGAAACCGTATCAGAACAATATCGCCCGCTTTCATGGCTTCTCGTAAACTTCCTTGGCGTCTGCAAGCGAATACTCAATGTCATCTTTCTCGCGGAAAAATTGAGCAAGCGCAAAATCCTGCCATTGCCGTACCGCCCATTCTTCATACGGCGGAGACATTTGTTTTTTTGCCATAATGAATAACGTAAAATCTGAAATTTCCTCGATCACGTCGTCGGGTAAATTGTCAATACGTTGATGTAATTGTTGGCGAGTTTGTAGTGCGCTCATGTGAGGTCTCCTCTTAAAACGATAATATGATTATACCGCGAAGATTTATCGTCTTTTCACAATCCCAATCTCTTCCTCACTCAACCTCCCTTCGGCAACTCACGCGAAGCGACCAACTTATCAATGGACTCACGCACAGCGACCCCGCGGATTTGACGTTTCACTAGTAACTAGCCGACCCGATTGTTTTGCTTAGTGCGGTCGTGCAGAACTTGTTTATATCCTTTTACAACTTCCTTAGACAAATGCACATACTGCTGAATATTATCTAATATTTCTGGAGTCAAGGATAGCGGCGAATTTGCGCTGTAAGAAAATTTTCGAATTTTGATAGTCTTTCTTATTTGTGTGCCAAAATATTGATTCTTCCAAATCACGAATTCTCTTGCAGGATGTTTCTTGTCCGCGATAAGCTCTTCAAGCTTACCGTTAATTCTTTTGAAACTCTGAGGAGGGAGTTTTTCGCTTTTTTCAATTATCATTAACTCATGGTTGAGTACGGATTTCTTTGTTCCGTCTGGACTTGTGTAGTCATAATTTATTGTTCTGCAATATCGTCTGAGTTCCCAAATAGCCCTGTCAAAATCAATTAAATATTCACCGTTAACATGATAGGGCGTTTCAAAATAACGAGATAGCCCATATGTGTCGAAATATTCAATTGTTTTTCGGCTTTCGTCGCTTAATCGAAACTTGAAAGAGAGGTGTTGTTCAACTAATTTAAGTGATTTGGATAAGTTGTGACCGATCTTTGGGGCTTTAATCCTATTCAGGAGAAGCACACACTTAAGATATTTTTCAATTGTTTGTTGCCCTGACCACAAGAATTGTGGATATAACTTTGCCCTATATGCCATACGAGCGGCTACGTAGTCGAAGTCGCCAACATCACGAAAAGAGCGGATTGCAAATTCGTTTATAAAAGTTTCCTCCTCTGTTTTTTTCATCGTCCCTCAATACTCAATCCATGCAAATTTATACACTAGCCTATCAATTGACTTATCCGCTGCGCAAGTTTGATGCTTAAATAAGACAAGTTACTCTTCTTCTAACTGCCAGTCTTCTTCTGAAATTTCTGCTAACGAAATCATGTTACGACATAAGTTTTTTACACTTATTGCAGACAAATTCATATATAGCCACCATCCATTTGGTAGTTGTCTGCAGGCAGCCTTATATTCTTGTCTATCAAAATAGGATTGTAATTGTGTAGCGATTCTAATATCGAAATCATCCACAAGTTCGCTGATTACTAAGGCAGTGTAGTAAGCAACATCACGCCAAGATGTGACTACAAAAGATTGCCCCATGATGGTTAATGATTTAGGTTTTATTCCTATTGATTTTTGTACAATAGGCGGAGTGCCAAGCTCAGGCCAATATTCCAAAATTGTGTCAACTAGAAAATTGGCGCGATCTTGAATTGCTTTATCATCCCAAATTACGATCTTCCGCTTAAAATATTCTTTATTTAGTATTAATGCATGAGAAGCAAGGATGTTCTTTTTGTTTTCAAACGAAGAATTTGAAAGCTTTGAGTTCCATTCTTGGGTAACTAGAGTTAAATTGCCTAACGTGTGCAGATTTTCTGTATAAATTTCTTCCCAATTTGTGCCTAAATACGCTTTCCACTCAGAACTTGGTGTTTGAGGCAAAATATGCTCAATGGTTGGCGCATTATCGAGAACGGTATAACCGCCAGATTTAATCGAGAGGAAACGATTTACAGTTTCTAAAACCAAAACTATTTTATTGCTAGTTTGGATTCTTTTATCATAGACCTGTTCAGTCAATACTTCTCTGCGTACACGATTGTCTGCAGGGTAGTTCTTGGTGATGATCACTTTTTTGAGAGTTTCTGCTAATTTAGTTGGGCTAATTTCCCGCCAAAGAGTAGGAAACATTTTGTTTAGGTAATTGGTTGGTTCATTAGTTAGATAACGGCGGACAATATAATTCTCAAGAATTTCCAATACATCTATAAGTTCATCGCGGCTTAAGTTTTTTTGAGAATAAGAATCGTAAACCGCCATCAAAAATGGATAGGCTGTTGATACTTCCAGCGTATTTAAACGGACCAGTTTTGTTTTTATGGCACTATCCGTTTCGTTTTCTGGGCGAAGTAACCGGTTGTAATGTTCTGCAAAATTCTTAAGTGTAGCAATTTCCTTCTCGAACTCGTCTGTTGAAGACGTCTCATTTTCAATACGATCTCGGAAGCGTTCGTAAACATGCGCTTGGTTACAAAGAACTCCGTTTCGCATGGTTAAATAATGACGAAGAAATGCAGTTAATTCACCAATACTAGACTTTCCTACCGTTCGTTTTTCCTGAAGGATCATTTCAATTTTTGACCAGTACTTATTGAAAATTTCCGCTTGGCGTTTTTCAGGCAATTTCATTGCGATGTAATTGCGCACTAAATCTGCTTGCGACAATGCTTTGCCTTTAGCATTCAGGCTCTCGAAAATTTCATATGGTCGCTCGCCTTGATCTAAGTCAATAAATACTACTTGTAAGCTATTTACCAACACTATAAAGAGACGGTCTGGATCTATTGTCTCGGCCTTGATTCGATTTCCAATCTCTTTGTAAAAGAATTGATAGGCCTCTGGTATTTTAGAATCAATACCTTTAGGAAATTCTTCCCCTTTAAGCAACGCGAGATAGGCGTCCCGATCGCCATATTTCGTAGTTGGTATTAGCTTGAAAAACAGTAAATCAGTTTCATCTGGATTTGTAAGCAAACGGCTAATTCGTTTATAAATTGCTGGGTGAGAAAACTCAATATTTTTTCCAAAAGCGCTTAGCATGAGCGAAATTGTTGTTAACCTTTGTTGACCATCTACCAATTTGAATGCAGGTATAACCCCATTACGCATACCATCTTGTATAACAACTAATGCCCCCATAAAATGCTCTATTTCTTTTTCAGGCTTATAAGCGTCGTATAAGCCCATTACATCGTTTAGCAGAGTTTGCCAATTTTCTTTTTCCCATGCATATTCACGCTGAAAGTGTGGAAGAATATAATGAACGTCCCCACCGCTAGCAAAAACTTTTGAGATTTTCAAACTCTTAGCGTCCACTTATTGCTCCTTTAGCTTTTTTGTCTTAATTCGAGCTTCTTCTTTAGTGTAAGACATAAACAGGGACTCCCCAGATTGGATTTGGCGTTGGAGTATTTTACAACAAAAGTCCCCGCAAATCGCTTCGCAAGGACTTCCTTCTCACTTTTCACTTCTCACTGACAACTGATTACTTCTCACCAATCCCCAATCCCCACCTCACCCCGTCATCAACTCATCCACCGCATTCGCCAACTCGCGCAAATTGCCGACCTTCAACACAGTACTGCACAGCGGCGCGTACTTCGCCATGTCACTATCGCCGTTCCACATCAGCGGCGGTTCGGGATTCAGCCAGATCGTGCGCGTGGCGCGGCGGCTCATTCTTGAGAAAATATCAAGGCGCGGATCGTTGTAATTATTGCGTCCATCCCCGACGATGATGAGCGTTGCCCCGCTGTTGAGTGTGTCCATAAATTCATCGTTGAAATTATTCAACGCATATCCGAGATCGGTGTTGTAATGTCCGCTGGGCATACGCCACAACACAGACTGAATTGCCTCATCCGCATTCGAGCCGCTGAAATCTTCAGAGATCGATTCGAGATGATCAATGAACGCGAAGGCGTGCGTCTTGCGTACTTGTCCTTGCAAGGCGAAAAGAAAACTCAACATCAACTCCGAACAAAAACGCATCGATGTACTCACATCGCAAATCACCACGATCTTCGGCTTATGAATACGATTGCGGAATTTAATTTCCATCGGCACGCCGTTATATTTCAAACTCGCGCGGATGGTCGCCTTCGCATCCATCTGTCCACTCTTGGCGCGCTTTTGTCGCAGCGCAATCCGCGTGCGCAATGCCGCCGCGAGTTTCTGCACTTCACGCTGCATCAATTGTTTATCCGCATCTGATAACGCCTCAAACGGACGGTTCATTAAATTATCAATATTATCTCCGCGCGGCTTCTCGCTTAAATTTTCAGCGATTCGTTCGCCCGCGAATTGATTGATCTGTTCCTGCATCCCCTGCATATTTTGCTGAATCATCTGTCGGATTTGTTCGACCCGTTCACGGCTCATGCCCATTTGCGCCAGCTGTTCCATCAATTCCTTCATCGCCTTTTGCACTTCGGGAAAGGCCATCGCGCGCTTCATGCGTTCAGCCATCCAGTTTTGATAATTGAGATTATCCGCCTGATTTAATCCGACGAGTTGACCCAGCGCTTCAAGCTCCGCACGGGACAATTGCTCGCCGCTCATCAGCCTTTCCATCCGCTGACGGAGCTGCTCCGCAAACTGACTCATCGCCTCGGCCCACATCTGCGCTTCTTCAGGAGTCATCTCATCTGACGGATTTCCGCCCATCTCAGGCGGCTGTCCCGACCCGAAGAACAACGGAAATAATTTCTCAAAGGTAGAAAGATCCTTCACATCTTTAATCAACGTGGCGCGTAATGACAAACGAAATTCTTCGCGGTCTTGAATTCCCATCAGATCCACCGCCGAAAACGCCTCGGCAGATTCCGCCAAAGACACACGCACCCCGCTCGCGCGCAACGCCGCAATTAATTGTAAGATACGAGATTCCATAATTTATTTCCTTGTAGGGGCGATCCTTGTGGTCGCCCTTGTTTTTGATACAGGTGTGTTTCATTTCAGTTGAAACCGTCCCGAAGGTTGGCACAAACGACCAAATTTTCTCGACAAAACCTTCGGGACGTTCTTTTTGTCAACTCATTTGAAACACATCCTTTTGATACAGGAAGAGGGCAGGGACAAGCCCTGCCCCTGCGTAAAATTAATTCACCAATTCTTTCCGCAAGTCTTCATACGAATTCAAGCCGAATTTCAAGGCGATCTCTTCACTCCAAATATCATCCAACTCTTTTTTGATTTCATCGGGCAAAGCCTTTTTTGACTCACCCACTTGTCCGCTTCTCACTTTATTGGCTTTTCCATCCAGCGGCAGTCCCATGGCGGGCCCGCGTTTCTCATGGATGATGTGATCTTCGAATTGATCCAGATGAATCTGCATAAATTTAATATCCGATTGTTTCAAAACGATCTCTCTCAATTCATCATCCAGTGCAATATCGATAAATTCTGCGACCCGATCAATTGTGCCTGCTAAATCTGTCTTCATGTTTTCAAAACATAAAGACAGAACATCTTTATCTTTGCGTCTATCCCAGAAACCCGCAACATGTTTGAAAATGTCACGCCCGGGCATATAGTGTTCTCTTGCAAAAGTGACAATGTCTATCGAGCCTTTTTCGAAGAAAACATCTTCAAAGAAATGATAATGCGAGAGAAGCGCATCATAGGGGTCGCGTAGAATCACAATATACTTCCCGCCTTTTGGGCATTCATTCAATGGAGTGTGTGTCTTAAATGCTTTTGGCTGGGCCACCTGCGGCGCGTAGATGTCAATGCCCATATCGTGTGCCATGTTGATCCAGGGAACAACCCCCGTGATATCGTGAAAATCCATCGAGCCGCGTGTGCGTAAACCATGCACGATCTGCTGCATCCAGGTCGTTCCGCATTTTGGCGGTGTGACGATAAACACATCGCTGGGATTCGGTTGGTAGTCCAGTCCCTTTTGCCAGCCTTCGGGCGTCGAAAAATTTTTCATGCATTCGTGCATTTCTTCTATGCTTGTCGGGCGTTTGAAGTTCATGTGATTGTTCATCTCTCATCCTCTAAAGTTTTATATGACGTCTTGACCTCAATTTCCAGAAAACCTTCCAAAATCATCATTCTTTCTCGGCTTTGGCTGCTGCGGCGGGGGAGCGTTCAACTGTCGCTTCGCCTTTTGCAAATCCGCTTCGTGCTTCAACAACACCGAAAGCGTATCCTCCAAAATATCCTTGTCCAAATTAGACGCGTTCAACGCCACGAGCGCATTTGCCCAATCCAAAGTTTCGCTGATCGAAGGTGACTTGCGCATGTCTGCTTTGCGAAGTTTTTGCACGAATTCCACGGCCTGTTGTGCCAACTTGGGATTCAAATCCGGCACTTTCAAACGCACAACTGCCAGCTCTTCGCTCAAAGATGGATAATCAATGAACAGATACAAACAGCGTCGCTTCAAAGCTTCGGATAATTCGCGTGTATTGTTGGATGTAAGAATTACAAACGGTTTATGAACTGCAGTTAACGTCCCCAATTCTGGCACAGATACTTGAAAGTCGCTCAAGATTTCGAGCAGAAAGGCTTCGAATTCGGCGTCTGCACGGTCAATTTCATCGATCAATAAAACGGTTGGTTTCTCACTCAAGATCGCCTTCAACAATGGGCGTTGCAGTAAGAATCGATTTGAGAAAAATACATCTTCTTCTTTTGCCAATTTATCCGCCGCCTCGGCCAATGTCTCCGCTTTGCCAAGCGTGTCACTCAACTTGTCGCGCAATAACTGTGTATAAAGCAATTGCTTCGAATATTCCCACTCATACAACGCCTTGGATTCATCTAGCCCTTCATAACATTGCAAGCGGATTAACTCGCGTCCCGTGGCGCCTGCAATTGCTTTTGCCAATTCAGTTTTGCCCACCCCTGCGGGACCTTCTGCTAAAAGCGGTTTGCCCAGTTTTTGCGAGAGGTACACAATCGTCGCAATCTCATCGGACGCGATATATTTCTGATGCGATAATTCTGATTTTACAGTTTTGGTTGAGTCGAAGAGTGTTGTCATGAGTCTCCTTTATCTTTCTCTAACAGACAGCGGCAGATTGCCTTCTTTTACTTTTTACTCTTTACTTCTCACTATTCCTACTTCTTAAACCAACCGGGTTGGGTCAGGTTTTCGGGGCGCAAAACTTCATCCAATTCTTCTTTGGTTAACAAGCCGCGCGCCAGTACGATTTCAGCGACCCCTTTTCCAGTAGCATATGCTTCTTTTGCAACCTCGGTTGCATTTTCATAGCCAATGATCGGATTCAGCGCGGTCACAATTCCAATGGAACGATTCAACAATTCGGTCAGGTGATCGCGATTGGCTGTGATGCCTTTCACGCAGCGTTCCGCCAGTGTTAAACATCCCTGACGCAGATAAATGATACTGTCAAATAAACTATGCGCGATGATCGGTTCAAATGCGTTAAGTTGTAACTGTCCCGCTTCCGCGGCGAAGGAAACGGTCACATCGTTACCGATGACGAGAAATGCAATTTGATTGACCACTTCAGGTATCACAGGATTCACTTTCCCTGGCATGATGCTCGAACCTGCCTGGGCGGCAGGAAGATTAATTTCGCCGAATCCAGTTCTCGGTCCCGAAGAAAGGAGGCGCAGGTCATTGCATATCTTCGAGAGTTTTACAGCCACTCGTTTTAATACTCCTGAAACTTGCACAAAGGAGCCGACATCCTGAGTAGCTTCTACTAGATTTCCTGCGGTGATATATGGAATACCCGTCACGTCACTCAAATGTTTGCGTGCCAGTGCGGCATATTCGGGATGGGCATTAATGCCTGTGCCAATTGCCGTCGCGCCAAGATTGATCTCGCAAATTAATAAAGCGGCTTCACGCAGGCGCTGTTGATCTTCATCGAGCATCACTGCATAGGTACTGAATTCCTGACCGAGCGTCATGGGTACCGCATCCTGTAATTGCGTGCGTCCCATTTTCAAAACATCTTTGAACTCCGCCGCTTTATCTGCAAATGAAATTTTCAACATTTCCATGGCTTCGATCAGCAAATCAATTTCGAAATGCAAAGCTACCTTGATCGCAGTTGGATATACATCATTCGTGCTTTGACTTAAATTCACATGCTCAAGCGGATGTAAATATTTATATTCACCAAACTCATGTTTCATAATTTCCAATGCGCGATTTGCAATGACTTCATTCGCGTTCATGTTGGTTGAAGTTCCCGCGCCGCCCTGAATTACATCCACAACAAATTGCTCGTGCAGTTTTCCGCCGCGTATTTCTTCACAGGCTTTTGTAATTGCATTTGCCCGTTCTTCATCCAATAATTCCAGTTCGTGATTTGCCTGAGCGCAAGCCTGTTTCACACATGCCAATGCGCGTACCATGTTTGGATACGTACTGATTGGAATTCCGCTGATCGAAAAATTTTCCAATGCGCGCAGGGTATGCACGCCATAATAAACATTCAGCGGCACTTCGCGTTCGCCAAGCAGATCGTGTTCGGTTCGAGTTTTCATTGGAACTCCAATATTAGATTTTCAATCCAAGACTTTTATAGACTTGCAGATTTGCTTCCAACTCTTTTTCAGATGTAAATCGACGAACCACCGTTTCTCTCGCAGACTTTGAAATGGCTCTGTACTTCTCAAGCTGACTCAGCGTCTGAAGAATTGACTCCGCCAAAGCATCCGCATCGTTGACATTGACCAGCACGCCATTCTTGCCGTTTTCGATCACATCCATGATCCCGCCGACAGGTGTTGCAATCACGGTTTTCTCACACGCCATCGCTTCGAGCAACGCATTCGGCATTCCGTCCCGCAAGGATGGATGAACGAATACATCCATCAAGGCATAATAGGCAGGCATATCTTTATGTGAAATGGTTCCAGTGACGATCATCTGATATTCGGGATTTGCTAATCGGAACTCATCAAATATTTTTTTATCTTCCCCAACACGTATTTCTCCGACAATGAAAAGGGTGGCTGGGCTTCTCTTATAAACTTGCGCATAAGCATCTAGGAGGGTCTTTATTCCCTTTTTTTCTCGTAGTTCGCCTGCAAAACCGATCACATACGGTTTTCCTTCGTGCGCATTCGTGGTTGAAAAGAGGATTTTTGCCAACGCATTATTCTTCTCCAGCGGCTTAAACAAATCAATATCAATTCCGTTTGGGATTAGGAAAATTTCCCGATCAAAAAATGTTTTTGCTTTCTTCGCCAGTTCACTCGCATTTGTTGTGACTGCGCCTGCGTTTTGCAATGCATACATCACGTGTGAAAATTTGGCTGGGTCAAACGCAGCGCGTTCGATGTCATTGCCGCGAATGGAAACCACGCTGGGAATGTTTAAATATTTCCCAGCATACGCCGCGACGAATCCTGCCTGTGGAAGAAAATAGGCGTGGATTAAATCAAATGGCTCACGTGAATGTTCTTCAAAGAGGAGTTCAATCCAATCGACTAATATACCCTCCACGCGCTTGTGTGCGCCGAAGCGCGTAACGCTGACTCTGCTTGAGTTAAGAGTCCGCTTTTCGGAGGGGAGCAGGTTCGAGCTTGGAGCAAAGACGCGGACTTCATATCCGATAGATGAAAGTAGATCAGCCAATCGTCCGCTTGAGATTGCGAGTCCGCCGATGTCTGGTGTATACTTTTCTGAAAGCAATGCAATTTTCATGAGGTGTCTCAATGGCAGAAAAATGTGAAATGATTATCGGTTATCTGGTTCCGCATCGTTGTGAAAATCCTTCGTTAGGGACTTGTGTAAAATGTGGCCGTGGGTTTTGTGATGAGCATACCAATGCTACGAAGGAAGGTCGTGTGTGTCTTGCCTGCCAGCAAGGACTTGATCAGCCTATTGCTTTGCCGATTGCGGCCGCTGCTTTTACTGCGGCTGATCTGAATACATTTGGTCGTTATAGTGATACAAATGATAATGACAGTGGTGAGATGTTTTCTGATTTAAGTTAAAGATTTAAACACAACGGCACTTGATGCCTTTGTGTTTAATACGGCCCAATCGTTTCCCATATTTTTTTATTTTCCACAATAAAATCATCACAGCGTTGACAGGGTTTCAAGGATGGCGGATGCATTTTTAGACGCACGGCTTGATAGGCCGCGCCCTCCCAAATTTCTTTGAAGGATTGCTTGCGGATATCGCCCAGCGGGGGGATTTGTTCGCGCGTCATACAACACACATACACCAGTCCATTGAAATCGATCAGGCTGTGTGTCCACGGTGCGTAACATGGATGTTTGCTGTAGTAGCCGAATGCATAACGGCCAGCGCGTCCCAGGCGCACCTCGTTCTCGTCTCTGCCAAAAGGGAAGGCGTCTTCGTCTGCGATATTAATCCCCAATTCTTGCGCGCGTTTCTCAATGTGCGGCGCGATCTCTTCATTGAACAATGCGATGTCTTTCTTACGCATCGATAAGTGCTCGCCGCAATGATCGTCGACTGGGATCAAGTTGATGCCGTCGGCACCGAGTTCATGAGCCAGATCAGGAAGTGTGGCGAGACTGAAATAATTATTTCGGCTGACGACTGTGTTAATGCGGACAGTCAGTTTGCCTTTGTGAGAATATTTATTGAATAATTCAACGGCCTTGGTTGTCAACTTGAACGAGCCTTCCACTCCACGAATATTCTCGTGGATTTTTTTAATGGGTGAATCAATGGAGACATTCACGCCGCGCAGTCCCATTTCAACCAGGCGTTTGGCTTTGACTTTATCAATTAACGTGCCATTCGTGGTCAATGTGACGCGCATTCCGAGTTGAGTGGCATGTTCCACCAAATCAGGCAGTTGCGGCCTGAGCATGGGTTCTCCGCCCGAAAAATGGATTTTCTTACAGCCAAGTTCTGCCAGCTCAGAAATAGTCTCTTTGAATCGATCCATTGAAATGGGCGATTCACGTGTCTCGCGCCAATGTTTGCACATCTCGCACTTGAGATTGCATCCGTAATTAATTTTGATTTTCACATAAATAGGTTTGTAGGCGCGGGCGTTCAACACCGCCTGACGTATTTCATCTTTTTCCACTGCTATTTGCTCAAGGTTATACATATAAAAATTCCTGTATGGTCGTTGGCGTTAGGTTAATAAAAGAATGATAGGTTTTGTCAATTGTACACCCATGATCTCGTGTACAAGTATGCGGTAATTTGCTTATATTGAATACGATGTGTGCATTTCGGGTGCGTACCCGTTTCTGTATTATACGGCGGTATACTGTACCGTCTATTTTTTGTAATGATAGTCACTACATATAATGGGTCGTTATGGCGTTGCTTACTTGTTTGATGGAGATAGCTTCATGCTGGCAGGGTTTGAGTTCAGAAAAAAATTGACTATGCTCATTTGGCGGAAGGCCGATAAAATAATGACAACAGAACAAGCCCAACTGTTTTTTATAACTTTCAATTCTTCCCTCTTATATTATGCGCCTTAAAGCCGACTTAACCCTTTTATTTACCTCTGTCGTCTGGGGTTCTGCTTTCGTTGCGCAGCGAGTCGCAGGTCAAATGGGAAGCGTGTACTTGTTCAATGGTGCGCGTTATCTTCTTGCCGCATTTGTTGTTTTGCCGCTGGCGATTCGCGCAGTTCGAAATCCTGTTTTGCCTCAAAAAAATCTGCGCGAACAATACAAATGGATGCTTATTGCAGGCTTACTGTTATTTCTTGGAAGCGCATTTCAACAAGCGGGTATGGTGTACACTACAGCCGGCAACGCGGGTTTCATTACCAGTTTATATGTAGTGTTTGTGCCTTTTGCTTTATTTTTTGGCTGGCGCGAGAAGCCGCATTGGATGTCTATTGTGGCGGTGGTTTTGGCTGGGACGGGGGCATTTCTCCTGTCAACGGGCGGCAGGTTCGAGGTCAAGCCTGGAGACGCGCTTGAATTGATTGGTGCATTATTTTGGACAATTCACGTCATCATCCTTGGGAAGTATGCATCCAATTTTGAATCGATATCATTTTCGGTGGGGCAGCTCTTTGTCTGCGCCATCCTGAATCTGGGGCTGGGCGTTTTTGTTGAATCCGCTTTGACCTTTAGCTGGCCGTTGTTTTTTGCAATTGCTTACACCGCATTTTTTTCGCTTGCTTTGTGTTACACACTTCAAGTCTGGGCACAGCAGCACACACCTCCCGCCGATGCCGCGCTGATCTTGAGTCTCGAATCTGTTTTTGCTGTGCTGTCTGGTTGGTTATTGTTGAATGAGAAACTTGTTTTGATCCAAATCTTTGGCTGTGTGTTGATCTTTGTCGCGGTTGCGCTTTCGCAATTCAAAGAATGGACTTCAACCAGCATGGATCACGATCACCTTGTCGAGGGAAGATAAATTTTATGTCTGAAGAAATAAATTTGATCGAGGAACTGGATCTTTCATTTCACCCACTCACCCAAAAACTTTGGCGTGATTTTGAATTGCTCTTTGGTAAACATGGCGCATGCGGCGGCTGCTGGTGTATGCATTGGAAATTGCGCGGCAAAGAATTCAGCGAAAACTCGGGCGATACTGCGCGCCAAATGCAAAAAGCCATTGTAGATTCAAAAATAGTGCCGGGCTTGCTGGCATATTCTGAAGGCTACCCCGTAGGCTGGATCGCCGTCGAGCCGCGCGGCGCATATCCCAAGCTCGCGCATTCGCGCGTTCTTAAACCTGTTGACGATCAGGAAGTGTGGTCGATCACTTGTTTTTTTGTCGAGAAAAAACACCGTCGTAAAGGGATTACAGTTGAATTGCTAAAAGCCGCAGTAGATTATGTAAAGGGTCAGGGCGGTACAATTGTGGAAGGTTATCCTGTGGATGCAAATAAGGAAGAACCTGCGTCTTTTATTTTTACTGGCGCTGCCGCAGCGTTTGTGCGCGCGGGCTTCAAGGAAGCCGTGCGCAATTCGCCCACTCGTCCCATCTTTCGATATTTGATTAAATAAATTGAGCGCCACGTTTCAACCTCCTTCCAAATCATTAACTCCTCGCGATTATCAATTTATCGTGCTGGTGATTATTGTTTTTCTTGCGACCTGTGCCGCGCTTGTTTTTGCAAATCTCACGCTGAAAGGCGGAGGCGGCGATTTTTATGTTCACTGGGTTGCGAGTCGCGGATTTCTTTTCGAAAATTATAAACACGGAAAATATCGAGTACAAAGTGCAGACAAAATCCCCGATGCAGGATTTGAAAGGTTCGACCCCTATAGCGGCAAAGTCCCTGCCCGTGTTCAAAGATTGGTTTATGACGACTCAGCCCAGGCAGGCGACGAGCCTTATATTCTGGATACGCCTTTTCAGATTCTCCCGTTCTATTATCCTTTCTCGCTTCTTCCCGACCCGCAAATTGCCCGGGCGATATTTACCTTAATCCTCGAACTGGCATTGTTCGCGCTTGTTATCCTTAGCTTGCGGTTGACAGAATGGGAAGCCCCGCGAATTTTCACCATTCTGTTTATATTCTTCGCTGTATTTAACTTTTACACATTTCAAGCCATCTATGAAGCCAACCCAGTTTTGATTCTAGGGCTTTTATACGTTGGTATTCTCTTTACCTACCGCGAAGAATTGGATGAACTGACAGGCGCGTTGCTGGCCTTTTCACTTTACTATTGGGAAGTTGGTGCGCCTTTTTTGATCCTCATTTTTTTGCGGGCTTACTACGAAAAACGCACACGCATCTTTGCTGGATTTTTTATGCTGTGCTTTATCTTGTTCTTCGTTTCATTTCTTTCCTATCCCTATTGGATTATTCCCTTCCTGCGTGCCACAGCCAACAACCTGCGCGCCGATTTTGGCTTCACCATGCACTCCATTTTTATTCACATTTGGCCCACGTATGGCTCCACGATTTCATGGGTATTTACCGGCATACTTGTGCTTATCCTCGGCTATGAGTGGAGCTTTGCCCGCAGCAGCGACTATCGACGGTTTTACTGGGCCGCATGTCTTTCGCTTGCCGTTGCGCCCTTATTAGGTTTCCGCACTGAAATGGAGAACCTTGCTGTACTCATCATCCCGCTGGCGCTTGTCTTCGCCATCGTCCATGACCGCTGGCACAGATTTGGCGACGGGCTGACCATTCTGTTCATGCTGGTCATTTTTACACTGCCCTGGCTTCTTTATCTTTTTGCCATCAACCGCTTCGGTGTAATCGCCGAAGAGATGATCTTCCTCTTCCTTCCCCTTTCCACCCTCCTTGGCTTATACTGGATTCGCTGGTGGGCGATTCGTCCTCCACGCATCCTCAGTGACTTTGCCAACCGCGCTTGATTTTTTTATCCTTCATCCTTCATCCTTCATCCTTCATAATTCATAATTCATCCTTTTCCCCATGACCTCTCGCACCTACCTTTTCCTCTTCCTCCTCGGCCTCGCCGTTACCGCCTTTATTGCCATGTTCCAGCCCATCCCTGGCTATCTTGACTCAGATTATTACTACGCAGGCGGCATTCAACTTGTAATGGGCAAAGGCTTCATCGAACCATATCTCTGGAATTTTTTGGATGGCACAACCTCGCTCCCGCATCCGTCACACAGCTACTGGATGCCGCTCGCTTCCATTATCTCCGCCTTGGGGATGTGGTTCACAGGTCAAACCACCTATGCTTCGGCAAGATTATTTTTTATTTTGATTGCAGCGCTCATTCCCCCGCTAACTGCCGCCTTGGCATATACATTTTCTCAAAGACGTGACCTTGCCATTGCTTCAGGATTATTGGCAATCTTTTCTATTTATTACGCACCCTTTATAAGTGTCACAGATAACTACAGCCCCTTCATGCTTTTTGGCGGATTGTATTTTATTTTTGCCACGCAACTCATTCAAGACCCAACCCGCAAACGCAACTGGTTTCTGCTTGGCCTGCTCGCAGGCTTGATGACCCTCTCCCGCAGCGACGGCTTGCTCTGGCTCGGCATCACCCTCCTCTTCGCAACCCGTGACCTGCAACTTTCATCATCCAACCATCAACCTGAAACACAAAACACGCAACATATAGTACGCATCACGTATTCTGTATTCCGCATTTTACATTCTGCTTTCTTCATTGCACTCGGCTTTCTCCTCATTATGTTTCCCTGGTACGCGCGCAACTTGGGCGTATATGGTTCCTTCATGGCTCCAGGTGGAAGCCGCGCCCTCTGGCTTGCAAACTACGACCAGACATTTATTTATCCGCCAACAACGCTCACGATGCAATCTTTCCTCGCCCTCGGCTGGGAGCACATCATCGCTGACAGAATGTGGGCATTAAGCAACAATCTCCAAAGCGGATTTGCCGCGCATGGCGGAATCATATTATTCCCATTCATCGTCGCAGGCATCATTTATTATTGGAAAGACGAGCGTGTCAAGTTCGTCAGCCTTGCATGGCTGATTCTTTTTTTCGTCATGACCTTTTTCTTTCCCTTTGCAGGCGCGCGCGGCGCATTCTTTCACGCGGGAGCAGCCTTACAACCAATGTGGTGGGTACTCGCGCCACTGGGTCTTGAGTCGATTCTACTGTCCCTGAGAAAACGTGGAATTGGTAATGACAACAATCGGGTAGTATTCCGAAGCGCTCTCATTATGGTCGCCATGATTCTGACAGGGTATGTCGTTTATCTCAGGTTATTCACATTGGGCTGGGGCGAAGGCGAAGATGCAAATTATCCCGTCATTGAGCAATTCCTGGTTGAGAATGGAATCGAAAATAATGACATCGTCATTGTGCGTAATGCGCCTGGTTATTATCTTGCCACGGGCCGCTCTGCAATTTCTATTCCGTATGGCGGCGAGCAAGCTATTCTGGATGCCGCCGATCAATTTAATGCAGATTATCTTATCCTTGAGTCAGCAGCTGTACTTGATCCGATAAAAGACTTATTTCAAAATCCTGAAAATAGCAATAAATTTGTTTACCTAGGTGAACTTGATGGCGCGCACATCTATAAACTCGAACTCAAATAAATTTTTGTCTCGTGATCTTTTGATTATCGCTGGCGCAGTTGTCTTGATTACCATTATTTATTTACTCACAAGTCAAGTCACATACGGCATTGGCTTCCCACTCGATGATTCATGGATTCACCAAACGTACGCGCGCAACCTTGCCCTGCGAGGTGAGTGGGCCTTCCGCCCCGGCATTCCCTCCGCGGGTTCCACTGCGCCGCTTTGGTCGGCATTGCTCGCCATCGGCTTTTTACTTCACCTCTCGCCCTACATCTGGACATATTTTCTTGGCGCCGCGACCCTCTTTGCATTGGCAGTCATCAGCGAGTGGACTGCCCGTAAACTCGTAGATTCATATTGCCCGCGTTTTCCGTGGGTTGGAATTTTCATCGCCTTCGAATGGCATCTTGCATGGGCAGCAATGTCTGGCATGGAAACTTTGCTTCATGGATTAATTGTCACAACCATTCTTATTTTATTGATGACGAACACGCATCGATACTTAACCCTGGGCCTGCTTACCGGTTTAGCGGCCTGGGTTCGCCCCGACGGTTTGACTCTGCTCGGTCCCGTCCTAATGACCATCCTGTTTACCGAGCAGGATACACGCTCACGCCTTACAGCAATTGTGCGCTACCTCATTGGTTTCGGCTCTCTCTTCCTTCCCTATTTATTATTCAACCTCGCCATTGGCGGCACTCCCATGCCGAATACCTTTTATGCCAAACAAGCCGAGTATGCTTCATGGCAAACAATTTCGATATTCGCACGATTAGGACAAATGGCTTTGCAATTACTGGTTGGCCCAAGCCTTGTATTGATTCCTGGAATCATTGGCTGGCTGGTCAAATCTGTCAAACAGAGAATGTGGGGCAGTCTTGCCGCATTGATCTGGTGTATGGGATATTTAATCCTCTATATTTCGCGCCTCCCCGTTTATCAACACGGGCGTTATATCATGCCTGCCATGCCGATCTTCTTTTTATTTGGCTTGCTGGCATTTGCTGAATTCGATAAAGGAAAACTTTTTACCCGGTATCATTGGATCGGTCAGACAATTTGGCGCGCAAGCATTGCCATGCAGACATTGGCTTTTATTTTCCTCGGAGCTCAATCCTATGCAAAAGACGTTGCCGTGATTGAAAGCGAAATGGTCGTCACTGCCAAATGGGTTGCGGCCAACCTGCCTCCCGATGCCTTAATTGCTGCCCATGATATCGGCGCGTTGGGCTACTTTGACCATCACGAATTAATTGATCTTGCAGGTTTGGTCTCACCTGAAGTTATTCCATTTATTCGAGACGAGCCACAACTTGCCAATTATCTCAATCAGCGCGGCGCAGGCTATTTGATCGCCTTTCCTGATTTCTACCCGCTTTTGACCACAGCCGCTGAATCTGTGTTTACAACAAATAGCCCTATTACTCTTGTATTTGGTCAGAAGAATATGATTGTCTACCTGTGGAAAACCCCTTAATGGGTTAAAATAACAATGTTTCAATATACTAACTTAAAACATAGAGAGAGAATGGGTTTGGGATGAATCAGATTACCCTGTTAATTGTTGACGATCACCCGCTGTTCCGACAAGGTGTTGTAGATGCTTTGTCATTGGAACCTGATATGCGTATTATTGCCCAGTCAGCGACTGGCGATGATGCCTTGGAAATGATTCGCACTAAAAAGCCGACTATCGCCGTGCTGGATGTAAACCTGCCAGGTATGAATGGCCAGCAAATTACACATCAAGTATCCCAGGATAGATTACCCACGCGAATTATTCTGATGACTGGCTATGATGATATTGAACAAGCAGTTCACGCCGCACTTGCTGGCGCACATGGGTATTGTTCGAAAGACATCGAACCACAAAACCTTTCTCGCATCATTCGTGAAGTAGCAGAAGGTAAATTTGTGTTTGCCAACAATGTATTTACCCGCCGTGAGCTGGAACTTTGGGTGGAAGATAGGATGGAAGGCGCACGCCGCTCTTACAGTGAACCGGGTACCCCATTTCATCCGTTATCTGATCGAGAAATGGAAGTACTGTCTTGCGTAGTACGCGGCATGAGTAATAAAGAGATCGCAAATTTACTGGGCATTAGTCATCAGACGGTTAAAAATCATGTCACGGCGATTTTGCGTAAATTTGGCGTGGAAGATCGAACCCAGGCAGTTGTATTTGCATTAAAGCGAGGCTGGGTAACTCTTAAAGATATGGATATTCGACCTCAGGAGTGAGTGAATGGCTAACAGTATTTCCAAAGATTATCAATCTGAACTTGAAGAAACGCAAAGATCATTGAGAGAAGTAACTTTGATGATTGAGCAAAGTCAGGGTGAGCTTTCTAAAATTACACAGCGGAATACCGCAATTACTACACATCTTCAGCAGGTACAAAAGCAAGGTGCTACTTCTGAAGAAACGAAAATGGCCTATGACTCTGCCCTCGATGCGCAGCAAAGGCTTTTTGTAATGCGCGGCCAGTTGGAAAAACTGCAAAACGACAAAGGTCATCTTGAGAAATACAAAACTATCCTGGAGAAAACAGTCTTAGGGATTGGGGAGTCTGCGAGTTCCTCCGCTGCCGCTTCAAACTTGAAAAGCCAAATGGCAGGTATCGAAATGATTGTCACTGCGCAGGAGGCGGAACGTCAGCGATTGTCCCGCCAGATGCATGATGGCCCTGCGCAGGCGTTGTCCAATTTTATTTTGCAGACAGAAATTGCCATGCGCCTTTTGGATGTTGATCCTGTGCAAGCAAAAGAGGAATTGGGTAATCTGAAAATCGCAGCTATGGGCACTTTTCAAAAAGTACGAAGTTTCATCTTTGAATTACGTCCAATGATGTTGGATGATTTGGGGTTGATTCCCACGTTAAAAAAATATTCAGATGCCTTTAAAGAACAGACTAATCTGGATGTGAGTTTGATTGTTACAGGTGCTGAACGCAGGTTGGAATCCTATCTGGAAGTTATGGTTTTTCGGGCTGTTCAAGAATTGCTTGGAAATGCTTCCCGACATAGCCAGGCCTCTCTTGTCAAAGTTCAAATCGATCTTGGCACTGAAATGATTAGGGTCAGTGTTGACGATAACGGAAAAGGATTTGACTCTGAGTCTCTCAAAGAATCAAACAATTTGGGTTTGAAGTTAATTCGAGAGAGATCAGAAATGCTAGGTGGAAGTTTTGAGATTGATAGTGCGGCTGGGACAGGTTCTAGAATTTCTTTCTCAGTACCAGTCAAAATTTAAGATTAGTATTCGGTAGTTATCAAGATTGTCAGGTTATGACCATGATTAAACCATGTCTTTACCTTCAAAAAAAGTATAATTTATATGCTCAATGGCTATTGATTTATTTCAGTGTAAAACAAAGGGACTCTATATAAGTAGAGTCTCGCTGTTTTACACTGAAATACGTTTTGTTAAAAAAATAATAAGGCTGTCTTGTTTGATTTTGCCTTCTCATAAACTGTTGCAGTTATGTTTTTGCCATTTTTCTTGTATAATGAATGTGTTATAAAAATACTCTATTACAGATATTGAAGAGAGGAGAAGGTTATGCGCCGTGGACGAACTCTAATTCTTGTACTTTTTATCATCATAATTGGCTTGGGTGTGGGCTTTGTGGCTATTCGTATGCTTTCAGCTACCCCCCAACCCGAACAGCCACTTTATGTTGAGGTGTTTTTTGCGGGTCAGAATATTGCACAGGGAGGGAAAATTACCGAGGATTCGCTAACTACCATGTCAATTCCTCAAGGTAATGTCGTAGAGGTAATGTATACGCGTGATGAGATGCCTTTGCTTGTCGGTAAAGTGGCAAAATTCCCGCTTGATCAGGGTGTTGTTATTACAGAATCGATGGTTAATGATGGTTCGACAGCAGTTCCCATTTCAGGTCCGCAATGGGCTTCTTTAATTCCTTCTGGTATGACAGCTATCTCAATACCTGCTGATCGTTTGTCCCTGGCGGGATATGCTGTTAATAATGGCGCGCACGTTAATATTAATGCCTGTTTTCTTTTTGTAGATATAGACCCTGCTTTTCAATCAGCGCTACCAAATCAAACCGCAACTTTGACCGGTACAGGTTTTACAGGAGAAGGATCAACACTATCGCTTGGTGTTGCTGCAGGCGGTTCCAGTCAGGGCCGGTTGGAGCTTGACCCTTCACTTCAACAGCCATATTATTTGATTCCCTCCGAACGTCAGCGGCCTAGAATGGTATGCCAGATGCTATTGCAGGATGTAGTTGTCATGCGGGTTGGGGATTTCCCATTGGACCCAGCAACTAACCTTGCGGCACCCGCTCCGGCGGTGGCTCCTGCTGCACAGGATCCTCAGGCACAGCAAGCCCCCGCTCCTGTAGGACCAGATATCGTTACATTACTTGTGTCTCCACAGGATTCAATCACCCTTTCTTACTTAATTCTAACTGACGCTGAATTATCATTGACTCTAAGGAATCCAAGTGACCAGGCTCGGCAGGCAACAGAGGCTTCAACTTTGCAGTTCCTTCTTAGTCAATATAATATTCCTGTTCCTGCGAAGCTTCCCTATTCGCTTGAACCGTACACAATAAGCTTTGGTAATCTTAACCTAGGCTCTCCGCTTGACGCTGTGCCGCCTGCTCAATAAATTTATTAAATGAAGCATTGCTGTATATATATTTTCTTGTTGATTGGATGTAGCATAACATGAGCGCAGATAAAATTCGTGTACTAATTGTAGATGACATTGCCGAGACGCGAGAAAATGTTCGCAAACTTTTACAATTTGAGTCAGACGTGGATGTCGCAGGTGCGGCAGGTTCTGGCAAGGAAGGTATTCAACTTGCACAAGATTTAGATCCAGATGTGATTTTAATGGATATCAATATGCCTGATGTCGATGGGATTACTGCTACTGAAATCATCAGGCAAAGGCATCCTCATATCCAGGTTATTATTTTATCTGTGCAGAATGACCAGAATTACATGCGACAGGCTATGCTGGCTGGAGCGCGCGACTTTCTGACAAAGCCTCCCATGGGAGATGAATTAATCTCAGCAGTTCGCCGTGCTGGTGAGATGTCTCGTGTAGAAAGAGCCAAGGGCGCACAGCAACGTTCGGCCTCTATTTCACCATCTGGTTCTCCAACGACGGCTGCGAATTTTACTCCGGTTTCACAGGGAAAAATTGTTACAGTTTACAGTCCAAAAGGTGGAACAGGCTGCACAACAATTGCAGTTAACCTTGCTCTGGCACTAAACAACGAAGATACACGTACAGTTTTGGTGGATGCGAATTTACAATTTGGTGATGTTGCAATATTTGTTAATGAACAGGGTAAGAACACAATTCTTGAACTTGCCCCACGCGTTGATGAGTTGGAGCCGGAACTTGTAGAGGAAATATTAATAAAGCATGCCGCTTCTGGAATGCGCATCCTGCCTGCTCCACAACGCCCGGAGATGGCGGATAAAATCAGCGCCGATCAATTTTCCAAGGTTTTACAGTATTTACAACGAATGTACGCGTACGTGGTTGTTGATACGTCTCCTATATTGTCTGATGTAATCCTTTCAACAATTGATATTAGCGATGTACTTGTTTTGGTAACCACTCAGGAGATACCTTCCATTAAGAATTCGCGCCTGTTCCTGGATTTATTGCAGAATATGGAAATTAGCAAGGAGCGAATTGTATTTACAATGAACCGCTATGATAAAAGGATTGCCATCACGCCTGAGCGCGTGAGTGATAATCTAAAGCAGGAAATTGTTACAGTAATACCGCTTGATGAAAAAATTGTTATTACTGCAGTAAATCGTGGCGTGCCGTTTATGTTGGATAATAAATCTCAGCCAGTAGGAAGAGGGATTTTATCCCTTGCCGAGGCTGTCAGAACTCGGCTGGCGGCAGTGGAAAATAAAGATGAAACACAAGTTAGACGTTAAGGAGTAATCTAAATGTCATTGCTTCGACGCATAGAGCAAGGTCAAGGTGGAAGCCAGCAAGGCGGCGGTAGTCCTTCGCCTGCCCCAAAACAACCAGGTGACGTACCATCTGGTTCAGGTAGCGGAGACAGCTCTCGTCTATCCTCTTTGCAAGCCAGACGAGTTAGTGCTCCAGTTACATCTCCACAGGCTGGTTCCTATTTTGATTTAAAAACACGTGTTCAAAATAAATTACTTTCAGAAATTGATCCATCAATGGATCTATCACGGACTGACGAAGTTCGCCGTACAATACAGGATCTGTTTGAACAAATTCTTACGGAAGAAAATATAGTTCTTTCTCGCCCGGAACGGGCACGTTTATTTGAACAAATTGCTGCTGAAATACTCGGCTTAGGTCCATTGCAAACTTTGTTGGAAGACGACACTATTACCGAAATTATGGTGAATGGCCCTAAAAACATTTATATTGAACGCAAAGGAAAGTTACATCGTGTGCCGATTACATTTGAAAGTAACGAGCACGTGATGCGTATTATTGATCGTATTGTAGCTCCATTGGGCCGTCGTATTGACGAGTCTAGTCCGTACGTTGATGCGCGCTTGCAGGATGGTTCCCGTGTAAATGCTGTTATTCCGCCAATCTCATTGATTGGGCCGGTTTTAACAATTCGTAAATTTTCAAAGAATCCAATTACGATTGATCAATTGATTCAATTTGGCACAATTACAAACGAAGCCGTTCAATTTCTAAAAGCCTGTGTAGAGGCTCGATTAAATATCGTTATCTCTGGTGGTACTGGCTCAGGTAAGACCACATTGTTGAATGTGCTTTCTGGTTTCATTCCTGATGACGAGCGTATTTTGACGATTGAAAATGCCGCTGAGTTGCAACTTCGTCAAGAGCATGTTGTAACGCTCGAGTCTCGCCCTCCCAATATTGAAGGCCGTGGAGAAGTCACTATTCGTGACCTGGTTATGAATGCACTTCGTATGCGTCCTGAACGAATTATTGTTGGTGAGTGCCGTGGCGGCGAAACCCTGGATATGTTACAAGCAATGAATACAGGTCATGATGGGTCCATGACAACTGCCCATGCGAATACTCCGCGTGATGCAATTGCTCGTATTGAAACGATGTGTCTTATGGCAGGTATGGATCTTCCCGTTAGGGCTATTCGTGAGCAGATTGCCGGCGCCGTTGACTTGATTTGCCAGCAGGAGCGCATGCGTGATGGCACTCGTAAAGTTACAACGATTACAGAGGTCAGCGGCATGGAAGGCGATGTAATCACAATGACTGATATTTTTGTGTTTGAACAAACTGGTACTGAAGAAGGTCGAATTATTGGTCGAACAAGACCCACAGGTTTGCGTCCAAAATTTATGGATAAAATTGAAGCGGCTGGCATTCATTTGCCCCCATCAATTTTTGGTATTGGTGAACGTCGTCGGTATTAGGAACTGGAATTTATTTAATTAATTTGATGGCTGTTGCTGCGAGGTGTTTTTATTATCGCTAATTTTATTTTCAGCAGAAGACATTGAAAATGTAGTTTTTTGAAATTTCTCACGGCAAATTTTTTATAAGGATCAGAATGACTTCTTGGATCATTATCATCGGCGGCATAATTTTAATTGTCCTATTGATTGTGGGCGTTATTGTCTCCTCAAATAGCGAGCGTGCCATTGTTGAGCAGCGCCTTAGTCAATATTTAGATGATGACAAACAGAGTATTGAGCAGCAGGCTCAACGCTCTGTTATTACTGACTGGGTATCCAGGCGGGTTGAAAAAACGTCCATTGGAGATCGAATAGCCCGGAGTCTTGCCCGCGCCGATATAAAGTTCAAAGTTGGTGAGTACTTTGTTTTGATTATTGTTTCGATATTGCTGGGTGGGCTTGTTGCATGGTTTATAGGAAATCGACACCCGATTTCTGCTCTTATAGGTTGTCTTGCCGGCGCTTTTGCTCCAGGTCGATATGTAGCTTCTCAGCAAAAGAAACGGTTACAAAAATTTAATGATCAATTAGCTGATATGCTTAACTTGATGGTGAATGGTTTACGCGCTGGGTATTCAACTATGCAGGCCATGGAAGCAATTAGTAAAGAACTTCCAGCGCCGATTTGCGATGAATTTCGGCGTGTAATACAGGAAATGCAAATAGGTATTCCGATGGAAACAGCATTGGAAAACTTACTTCGCCGTATACCAAGTGAAGACCTTGATTTTGTTGTTACAGCTATTAATGTCCAGCGCGAAGTCGGTGGTAACCTTTCAGAGATTTTGGATAACATCTCATTTACGATTCGCGAGCGCGTCCGAATTAAAGGAGAAGTTAGAGTGCTTACCTCTCAAGTTCGTACCTCTGGAAGTGTACTTTCCTTGATTCCGTTTTTTCTTACTATTATTCTATGGTTTCTTAATCCGGAATATTTATTATCTGTTACACAAGGCGGCCCACTTTGTACAGCTGCTATTATTTGTCTCGTTCTTGGTTTGATCGGCTCCAGTTACTTTATCATGATGAAGATTGCTGATATCGAGGTATAAAATGAGTATTTCAACGATTATTGCTATTATTATTGGCGTTGTGATTTTAGGCGGCGCAATAACCCTTGTTGTAGTAGGTTCGCGGTTTTCGCAGCAAGGCCAGCAGGACGATTTTGATCCTGTTATGTCTCGTTTAGCTGAAGCGACTCAACGTGGCGAATCCCTCTCTCTTGAGGATGTTGAACTACAACAACCTTTTATTGAACGCGTTGTTGTTCCCATTATAAAAAGACTTGGTGATGTTTCAACTCGATTTACTCCTCAGCGGCTTTTACAGGAAACCACCCTTAAGCTGGAACTGGCTGGAAACCCTGGCCGAATTGACGCTGCCACATTTTTAGCCACACGCTTTGTCGGTGCAGGCCTTTTTGGTGGTTTGTTGCTTGTAGTTTCCATCTTTTCTGACAATAACTGGTCGGTCGGCAGAATCTTTATGACAGTAATTATTTTTACTGCTTTAGGCTTTTTCTTCCCGCAATTATGGCTTCAAAGTAAGATTAATAGCCGTCAAAATGAGGTGCGCAAGGCAATGCCAGATGCGCTTGATCTCTTAACAATATGCGTGGAAGCTGGTTTGGGATTTGATGCAGCCATGTCAAAAGTTAGTGAGAAATGGGAAAATGAACTCTCAATCATGTTTGGACGCGCCATTCGTGAAGTTCAATTGGGCAAGCCCCAGCGTGAGTCTTTGAGAGATATGGCTGATCGTATTGGGCTTCCCGAGTTGACAAGTTTTGTCGCGGCAGTTATTCAGAGTCAGGCGCTTGGGGTAAGTTTGGCTAAGGTTCTTCGTATTCAGTCTGACCAGATGCGCATGAAACGACGTCAATTTGCGGAAGAATTGGCGCATAAAGCCCCTGTTAAAATGATTATCCCGATGGCCTTGTTGACTTTTCCATCAATTATGATAATTCTTATGGCCCCCGCAGGATTCCAGATTGCGAATTCTTTTGGGCCATTGTTAGGAAATTAGAGACAAACAAACAAAAAATTATCCTAAACTGCTTTAGGCGGAGGTGGAATTTGTCAAAAATTCCTTTGGCTTATGCTTTCTACCAGATGATTTGGGTTGGATTGGATATTCTTTTTCCGCCTGTATGCGGTGGGTGTGATAAAGCTGGCTCACGCTGGTGTTTGGATTGTCAGAGTAAAGTGCAAATCTTAAATGGAGTTCTTTGCGAAACGTGCGGCCTTCCGCTGTTAAAAGCAGGTGTGTGTGATACCTGCCGCGCGGATCGGCCGCATTTTCGCGCATTAAGGGCCTGGGCTGTTTTTAATGACCCTGTACGGACTGCTTTACATAAACTGAAATACCGCCGTAACATTTCAATGGGCGATTCTCTTGCGGCGCAGATGACTGGTTTTGTAAAGGACTTAAATTGGCCGATTGATATGGTAATTCCGATTCCATTAGGAAGGCAGAGAATGAAGGAACGGGGATATAATCAGGTTGGAATGATTGCAAAACCGCTTGCAATGTCGTTACATGTACATTATGCACCAAACCAGTTGAAGCGCAGGAAAGAGACGCGTTCCCAAGTTGGCTTGTCTAGTATGGAGCGTAGAGAAAATGTTCGCGCGGCGTTTGAAGCTGGGATGGGGGTTGTTGGGAAAAATGTTCTCGTGATGGATGATGTCTCTACAACAGGATCAACTTTATCCTCCAGCGCCGAGGCCTTGTATTCATCTGGAGCAAAAGATGTGTTTGCGTTGACTGTCGCCCGCGCGTTGCCGCATCATGGTTTGAGGCACGTGTAGGCGTTTTGTATTTAGTAATTTTCATCCCCAATAGGAGGACGTATGTCCAACAAAGTGGAAGTTCAGACACGTAGTATTCGTTTGACCGAAAAGATTGAGGAATATGTAAACAAGAAAGCAGGTAATTTTGATCATTACCTGCCTACCATTGAAGAGGCGCGCGTGGAATTGGCACATTACCAAGCAGCACGCAATGCCGCAGATCGAAATGTTGTGCAAATTACTGTATACGGCAAAGGCTTTACCCTTCGCACGGAAGAACGTGCAGATGAAGCTCTGGCTGCATTTGACATGGCCCTCGATAATATGCAGCGCCAGATTGAACGTTACAAAGGTAAACACCAACACGGGCGTGGAGATGGGCGCTCAGCCGCAGAAGCTGCCGAACCGATTATTGACGATGAAACAGGTGAACTTTCTGCACTTGTTGCGCGCAAAAAGAAATTCGTTTTGTATCCGATGAGTGAAGAGGAAGCGGTGGTACAAATGCGAAACCTTGGACACGATAACTTCTTTATCTTTTATAATGCAGCGACCAGCAAGGTTAACGTGTTATACCGCCGTCGCAATGGAAGCTATGGATTAATCGAGCCAGAACTCGGCTAGAGCGGTGAATTATAGAATGGCCTGGCGGCTTTGCTGTCAGGCCAGTTTTTTTATTTGGAGCGAGCATGGAATATGATGATATGAACGAAAAAGATGACGAGAATAACAATATGGATAACGCCGCCATAGAAAGTGCGGTTTCCCAAATATTAAACGCAGTCGGAGAAGACCCAAATCGCGAAGGGCTTCAGTTTACGCCGCGTCGTGTAGCGCGCATGTATCATGAATTGCTTGGCGGATACACAATGGATTCAAACGCCATCATTAATGGTGCGTTGTTTAATGTGCAATATGATGAGATGGTTTTAGTACGTGATATTGAATTTTATAGTATGTGCGAGCATCACATGCTGCCCTTTATGGGTCGCGTACATGTGGCGTACATACCCGATGGTAAAGTACTGGGATTATCAAAGATACCGCGTATTGTCGATATGTATGCGCGCCGCTTGCAGGTGCAGGAACGCATGACCCGTCAAATTGCAGATTTTCTTCGTGACTTACTCAAGCCGCAAGGCGTGGCGGTCGTGGTTGAGGCTGGGCATTTATGCTCAATGATGCGCGGTGTGAAGAAACATGATGCGCGTATGACCACCTCTGCCATGCATGGGGCATTCCGGGCCAACCTTGCCACACGTCAGGAATTTTTGGCGAACATCTCGCGCGGCGCCTCCTCTTTACACATATAAAATATTTTTTGGATTAAACCCCGCTTCGCTCCTGATCTCAAACTTGCTTTTCCATATTTGACATAAGCTGCCGCTGAATAAACTTTAGCGGCAGCTTATGATTTTATGTATTTATTCCTTTAGTTGATATTCAAACAAAATAAATATCAGCGCCAGCGCCGCCCATGCAACGACTTGCTCCTGACGTATCCCATCGAGCATCAGTCTGCTATCACCCCGAAAGGCGTGAATAAAAAGTTGTGAGGTTGCTTTCAACGCGGCGTAGCTGAGGAAGAGAATGCCCGGGCGTGGATCATGCTTTTTGAACCAGAGCAGGCAAAAGATTAAGAGTGATGCGAGTGTCTCATAGATTTGAGTCGGGTGCCGTGTAGCATTCCATAAATTAATTCCCCAGGCGATGTCGGCTTCTTTCCCGAAGGATGTACCGGCCGCAAGATGACTTAACCCGATGCCAATGGAAAGGGCTGCAAAGAATGGCGTGAGCGCATCTAACGTGGGCCAAAGTAAAAGCCCACGGCGCTGACCATAGATTAACGCGACGATGACTGCGACTGTGACTGCGCCGAATGGATCGAAGATATCGGGATTGATGGAGATCGCGCCAAGGGGACTTTTGGCGAAGGCGGAAAGATTTTGTAAGATGAATGAAATACGTCCGCCAATGACAAATGCCATCAGGCCATAAAAGATGAGGTTGTTGAGATTCTCTTTGCTGATGCCGTGACGTTCAGCGCGTTTTTCGGCGAGGCTTAGGCCGATCCATGTGGCGATGACGAGCAGGATCATGTGGCGGGGTGGTGAGAAGAGATTGCGAAATAATGTCAGCATATTATTGTAGGATTTGTTCGATACGTGTGCGCAGCAGCGCTTCAGACATGGGGCCGCCGATGACAACTTCTTGAATGATGCCGGCGCGGTTTATAAAATAGGAAGATGGCAGCGACCGCAATTGATACAACGATGCGACATCACCTGTTTCTTCAAGCAGAATGGGAAAGGTGAGATTATATTCCTGTATGAACGGGACGACTTTAAAAGGATCGTCTTGATAGGTCATGTTCAGCGCCAGAACAATGAAACCTTGATCTTTGTATTCCTGATAAACTTTTTCAATGGCTGGCATTTCTGCGCGGCAGGGCGGGCACCAGGTAGCCCAGAGATTTACGAGCACAGCCTGACCGCGCAACTCTGAGAGTGTAAACGTTTCACCCGTTGGGGTTTTGAGTGTGAAATCAGGCGCCGTGAAGCCCGCTTGCGGCGCCGAAACGCCATCTGCTGTAGCCTCTGCTGTATTCTTACTGAGCACAATCCAGGATGCGCCCACTATGAGCAAGAGAATGTAAAAAATAATTCTTTGATTTTTTTGCATGGTTATTCGAGTATACATGAATTGGGGTGTAAAATAGATTTTATTTCCTGATTGGAACCCCATAAATATTATGCTTTTTACTGACGCAGTTTTTGTTGGCATCGACCCGACCTCAGGGCACAAGTCTTTTACATACGCCGCTTTGGATAAAGACCTGCATCTTCTCGCGCTTGCAGATGGCGAAATGGAAGATGTGACCGCGTTTCTTGCCGGGCAGAGATCAGCCACAGTGGCCGTGAATGCGCCTGCGGCTGTTAACCGTGGATTGGTTCGTGATAATTTGAAAAAGGAAATGCTCACGCCCCAAAAAATTCGCGGCGCAGAATATAGGCTGGCGGAGTATGAGCTGCGCGCTCGTGGAATTCATGTCGCTGGCACGCCCGCTCGCAAAGATGCCTGCCCCACGTGGATGCAATTGGGCTTTGACCTATATCGTAAATTGGAGAAAATGGGGTTTCAGAAATATTCTGAGAAAGAATCAGCCTATCAAATTCTGGAAACTCATCCACATGCCTGTTATTGCGTGCTGGCAGGACAGACTCCTCTGGCGAAGACTTCTTTGGAAGGACGCTTACAGCGTCAATTGATTCTGTATGAATTGGGTATTCATGTCAAAGACCCAATGGATTTTTTTGAAGAAGTGACTCGTTATAAACTGGCTAAAGGAATTTGGCCGATGGAGTTACTGTATACACCCGGGCAGTTGGATGCGTTGATTGCGGCTTATACAGCCTGGTTGATGGTTGAGAAACGCGGGAAAATAATCAGTGTTGGCGATATTAAAGAAGGCCAGATCGTATTGCCTGTTGCTGAATTGAAAGATCAATATTAAGCAATGCTTCACTGTAGGTTTTTAGAGACCCATAATATTTTTATGAATTTATTGACCGCAGACAGCGGTCGCGGTCTGCGGTCACGAGGGCTGAAAATAATATCTGTGTGGTGGAGAATTAATAAATAAAAAAATAAAAGCAGATGGGGCTTTGCGATTGATATAGAGTGCCACGCCAATCTCATATAATTTTCAACGCCTGCCCGAATTCATCTTCATCGTTTGGTAAAATAGTAGTTAATCTCTTTTATAGGAAGTATTCATGACATCCGATTTACAACCACGCTCAATCAATACACTTCGTTTTCTGTCCGCTGATGGCGTGCAAAAGGCCAACTCTGGCCACCCTGGTTTGCCAATGGGTGGCGCCGCGATGGCCTACACCATCTGGACCCGTCACCTGCGACATAATCCCCGCAACCCAAAATGGGCGGGACGTGACCGCTTCGTTCTTTCGGGTGGGCATGGTTCCATGCTCCTGTATTCCTTGTTGCATCTGACGGGGTACGAACTGCCGCTTGAAGAATTGCAACACTTTCGCCAATGGGGCAGCCTCACCCCGGGCCATCCTGAATATGGATTAACCCCCGGCGTAGAAATGACCACAGGCCCGCTTGGGCAGGGATTTGCCACAGGCGTGGGCATGGCGATTGCCGCCTCACACCTTGCTGCAAATTTCAATCAGCCCGGGCATGAAGTCATCAACCCGTTTATCTATGCCATTGTCACCGATGGTGACTTAATGGAAGGCGTGGCTTCTGAAGCGGCTTCCCTGGCGGGTCATTTATCACTTGGACGATTGATCTATCTCTACGACGATAATCATATTTCAATTGATGGTTCAACCGACTTGGCCTTTACTGAAGACCGCGCAATGAGATTCAAAGCCTATGGCTGGCAAGTACTGCGCGCGGATGATGGTAACGATGTGGAAGTTATTGATAAACTCATTCAGGAAGCGAAAGTGGATCCACGCCCATCCTTGATTATGTGCCGCACGACCATCGGGTTTGGCGCGCCAAATCGTCAGGGTACATCCAAGGCGCATGGCGAGCCGCTGGGTGATGAAGAACTGAATGCTGCAAAAGATAATCTTGGCTGGCCGAAGGAGCCGCGCTTCTTTATCCCTACTGATGTGTTGGCGTTTTATCGTCAAGCCGTTGATCGTGGACGTGAACTTGAACATGATTGGAAAATGCGTTTCGATGCGTTCAAGCGTATACATGCTGCTCTAGGCGCAGAGTTACAGCGCCGATTGAATGGTGAGTTCCCTGCCGATTGGAAGATCGCTTTGCCAACTTTTCCTGTTGATGAAAAAGGCATGGGAACGCGTGTGGCTTCGGGGAAAACGATTAACGCGCTTGCATCCAAACTCCCTGAGTTGATCGGCGGCTCTGCAGACCTTGCGCCTTCGAATAACACAAAAATTGACGGAAGCCCTGCTTTTCAGAAAGAATCGTACGAAGGACGAAACTTCCATTTTGGCGTGCGTGAACATGCCATGGGCTCCGCGTTGAATGGCATGGCTGTCTTTGGTGGCCTGATTCCTTACGGCGCTACCTTCCTTGTTTTTGCAGACTATATGCGGCCTGCCATTCGTCTGGCGGCATTGTCACATATCCCATCTATTTTTATCTTTACGCATGATAGCGTTGGCCTTGGCGAAGACGGCCCCACGCATCAGCCCATTGAACAATTAACATCATTACGCATCATTCCCAATCTTGTAGTGATCCGTCCTGCGGACGCAAATGAAACCGCTCAGGCGTGGAAGGTGGCAATTGAACGCCGCAATGGGCCGACCGTGCTCGCGTTGACCCGTCAGAACGTGCCGACCATGGATACAACTGTGCAGGTTGAAAAAGGCGCATATGTAGTGAAGGATTTTGGTACGCCTGAAATCATCTTAATGGCTTCTGGCTCAGAAGTAGGCCTTATCCTTGAATCTGCGCAGAAACTTGCAGATGAAGGCAAAGGCGTGCGTGTGGTTTCCTTCCCCAGTTGGGAACTGTTTGAGAAACAGGATGAAGCTTATCGTGAGTCTGTGTTGCCGAAAAATATTCAGAAAAGACTCGCTGTCGAAGCGGGAGTAGGTATCGGCTGGGAACGATACGCAAAATCTGTCATCAGCATTGAGCGCTATGGCGCATCCGCTCCTGCAAAAGTCATCTTTGAAAAGCTTGGCTTTACAGTTGAGAATGTAATTGCGAAGGCGAAAGAACTGTAAATATGTGAGACCCTAGAGGTTTTTAAAAACCTTTGGGGTCTATTCGTGGAGTTGATATGAAAATTGCTGTTGGCTGTGATCATGGCGGGTTTGCGTTGAAAGAGGTGGTGATCGGAGCGGTGCAGGCCGCGGGCCACGAAGTAATTGATGTGGGCGCATATAACACAGACCCCGTTGATTTCCCTGACTTTACCAAAAAAGTTGGCGAGAAGATTCAAAACGGTGAAGCTGAACGCGGAATTATGATTTGCGGTTCAGGAGTTGGCGCGGCGATTGCGGCGAATAAAATGAAAGGTGTCTATGCCTCGATCTGTCACGACACGTATTCTGCGGCACAAGGTGTTCAACACGATGCAATGAATGTGCTTTGTCTTGGCGGGCGTGTGATCGGGCCTGAGTTGGTGAAAGTGTTGGTGTCTGCGTTTTTGAATGCGCGCTATACGGGCGATGACAAAGGCGGAGAAAGACTGGCGCAGCGGGTTGGAAAGATAAAATCGATGGAAGAAAAAAATTAGTACTTCGTAATTTATAAGCGGTTGGTTATCAATCACTAGGTACGAAGTACGCACTTAACTCAAGGAGCTATTTTTATAATGTCTGAATCTATCAAGAAACTTACCTCTCTCAAACAATCTCTCTGGTACGACAATATTCAGAGAAAGCTTCTCGACGCGCAGCATGGTGAACTCAAAGCTATGATCGAGCGCGGCGATATTCGCGGCGTTACATCGAATCCGACCATCTTTCAAAATGCAATCGCGAAAACAAATGATTACGATGCCGCGCTGATTCCGTTGGCGTGGTCTGGCTGGGATGCTGAAAAAATATTTTGGCAGCTCGCTGTTGAAGATATTCAACAGGCTTGCGATCTCTTCCGCCCGTTATATGATGAGACAAAAGGCGGCGATGGATACGTGAGTTTGGAAGTAAGCCCGTATCTTGCCAATGAAACCGAAGCCACAGCCAAACAAGCAGTGGAGCTTTGGGAGCGTGTCAACCGCCCGAATCTGATGGTGAAAATTCCCGCCACCAAAGCAGGCGTTCCTGCCATTCGTCAAACCATTGCGGCGGGTATCAATGTAAACGTTACGCTTATCTTTTCGCTTGAGCGGTACGCCGAAGTGATGGACGCGTATCTTTCGGGTCTTGAAGATCGTGTTGCCGCAAATGAACCTGTCAACATGATTGCTTCGGTTGCGTCATTTTTTGTTTCGCGTGTGGATACTAAAATTGATCCGCGTCTTCCAAAAGATTCGAGCCTGCTCGGCAAAGCAGCCATTGCAAATGCAAAACTTGCCTATCACGCCTTTGAAGAAATATTTACCTCTGCGCGATTTGCAACGCTTAAGGCGCGTTTCGGCGCCCGTGCGCAACGTCCGCTTTGGGCTTCGACGGGCACCAAAAACCCCGCATATTCTGACACCCTTTATGTAGACAGCCTGATCGGCCCCGATACAGTCAACACTGTGCCGCCCGCCACGCTCGATGCATTCCGCGATCATGGCACTGCCGCCATCACCATCACCCGCGGATTGGATGAAGCCAAAGTGCAGCTCGCTGAACTTGAGACAGCTGGCGTTTCTATGAAGCAAGTCACTGATGAGTTGGAAGCGGAAGGCGTTAAATCTTTTGCGGATGCGTTCAAAGTGTTGCTTGATGTAGTGGATGATAGAAGGAAGAACGCCGCTTCATCTCTTGGACCTTTAGCTGATTCTGTTGCCAGGCGTTTAACTACACTGGAAGATTCATCTGTTGCCGCTCGAGTTTGGGCGCATGACCCCACTCTGTGGGCAAGCGACGATGCCGGTCAGGCGGAAGTCAAAATTCGTCTTGGCTGGCTAAACTCGATTGAAGATGCGCGTACCCGTCTTGACGGATACTTATCTTTTGCAAAAGAAATTCACGCCGAAGGCATTGACCGTGTCCTCGTGATCGGCATGGGCGGCTCATCATTGACTGCTGAAGTGTTAAGCTCCTTGATCGCCGCCGCAAATATAGAAGCCAAATTAAGCCTCGCCATTCTTGATTCGACAGATCCGCAGCAAGTTGCGTTGGCTGCCGAGCAGTATCCGCCCGAAAAATCTTTATACATCCTCGCCAGTAAATCAGGCGGCACCGCTGAATTATTGGCCGCCTTTGATTATTTCTGGGAACTTAGCAAAGGCGATGGCTCGCGTTTTATCGCCACCACAGATGCGGGCACGTCGCTTCAAAAACTTGCAGAAGAGCGCGGCTTTCGAAAAGTATTTAACGCAGATCCAAATGTAGGCGGACGTTTCTCTGCGTTGACTGATTTTGGTTTGGTGCCAGCCGCGTTACTGGGCATGGATATTGAAAAACTACTTTTCTCTGCCGAGAAAATACAGAAAGTTTCAAATACGAATCGCAGCGCTGGTTTTGCACTAGGCGCTCTACTGGCTGAGTCTGCTCTCGCAGGCAGAGACAAGTTGACAGTTTTGAGTGATGCGCCAGTATCCGCATTTGCAGGTTGGATCGAGCAAGTCATCGCTGAATCCAGCGGCAAACATGGCAAGGGAATGCTTCCTGTTCCGCTCGAACCACTTGCCGCGCCTGAGATGTACGGCAAGGATCGATTGTTTGTCTACCTGCGCCAGGCTGGCGAATTGGATGCTGACGTTGCGGCTTTGAAGAATGCCGGCTTCCCTGTAATCGAATTGTCAATTACCAATCCCTACGATGTAGGCGCGGAATTTTTCCGTTGGGAAATTGCGGTTTCGGTCATGTGTCATATTCTAGGAATCAATGCCTTTGACCAGCCTGATGTGCAGGACAGTAAACTGCGTACGATTGCAAAGATCACTGATTATCAAAAAACTGGCAAACTGGCCGATGTAGACTTGGTCAATATCAGCGATGTGAAGTCTGCATTGGACACATTTATTTCTGGCTCACAGGAAAATGATTTCTTTACGATTAATGCTTATATCCCACGTAATAAAGAAACTGTAGATGCGCTGCAAGATTTACGCGTTGCGATTCGCGAAAAAACGAAATGCGCCGTGTCTGCTGGCTTTGGCCCGCGTTTCCAGCATTCAACAGGACAATTTCACAAAGGCGGCCCAAACAAAGGATTGTTTATTCAGGTTGTGTACGATGCACAAAATGATATGGAAATTCCCACCCAAGGCATGTCTTTCGGCACATTAATCCGCGCTCAAGCGTTAGGTGATTATGAAGCTCTTGTGGCCGCGGGCCGACGGACAATCAGAGTCTTGCTGGCTTCTCCTGCTGATATTTCAAAATTGACTGATGCTGTAAAATGACAAATCTTGCCGCGGGTCAATGTGTTGCCTGTCGTGGCGGTGAACCCACGTTGACCGACGCCGAAATTGCTGAGTTACATCTTCACGTTTTAGAATGGCAGATCAAGGAGGTGGATGGCATCAAGCGTTTGGCACGCGTCTTCAAACTTAAGAACTTTATTGAGGCAGTTGCGTTTACCAACAAAGTGGCAATGATCTCGGAAAAAGAAGACCATCATCCGCTAATCATCACCGAGTGGGGCAGGGTGACCGTGCAGTGGTGGAGTCATAAAATCAAAGGTCTGCATAAAAATGATTTCATCATGGCCGCAAAGACGGATGAATTATTTGGATAAAATAAAAGGTGCGATGTAAATATGATTAGAAAGGCTCCTCTACGCATCAAGAAATTGATGAAAGAATTAAAAGATGGACTTGCTGAAATCTACGGAGATAAGTTGAAGGCCGTCTATTTGTACGGATCTTACGCCCGTGGAGATTATCGCCAGGGTTCAGATGTGGATGTGATGATTCTGTTGAAAACCTACAGGGATTATTGGAAAGAATATCATCGTTCCAGTGATTATGTCAGTGATATATCCCTCAAATACGACTTAACAGTTAGTTATATTCTCATTAAGGAAATTCAATGGCAGGAAGCCGATAAACCAGTCCTTCGGAATATTCGTAGAGAGGGAGTGCCTGCATGAAGGAACACTCTCGTAAATTGCTAACCAAAGCGTTGGATGCAATTGAAGTCTCTGAAGCCATACTGGACATGAATAAGCCCGAGATGGCGGTTGGGCGCGCTTATTATGCAATGTTCTATGTTGCTGAAGCATTACTATATGAAAAAGGAATGGAATTTCATACGCATGGACAGGTTATTGGAGCTTATGGAAAGGTGTTCGCAAAAACCAAAGAGCTTGACCCCAAATTCCATAAAAGTTTGCGTTCAGGTTTTGATGCCCGTATCTCTGGCGATTATGATGTGGATACAAACATCACCAATGAACTTGTGTCCGATATGATCAATCAAGCTCGTGAATTTTTGGATACGGCACGTAAATATTTGAAAACATTGAAAGCTTAATCAGTCGGATGAAGCATCTGTAAACAAAAAACGACCCGTAAGGATCGTTTTTTTGTTTACAGGCTGTTTCTTCTTTTTCGTAAGGCATTATCATCCAACATCTTAAAAAACCTTAAGACGAAATGCCTGTCTCCCAGCCAGCCTAGAAAATCTGCCCACAAGCCAAGCGGCCCCCTTTTTGTTTTTGGCAACAAAACCACCGATTCAAAATCCACTGTGCGATCATCAATTTGAAAGATATACCGGCTTTGCTGTGTAACTTTTGGCGTGGTGTTTAAGAATGAATGTAATTCACTGAATTCTTTTTCTGTTATCCATTGCGGCAGATCAGAGGTCGCTTTGAAATTGCAAACGTAAGCCAGATCTTGTAAAAGTGTTTTTTGTTCTGTTGTAAGCGAGTTCCCTTTTGATTCAAAATAAGCGATATCGGGATCAATATGCAGCAATGATCCCAGCCATAATCTGTGTATCACGGTGCGAATCGCATTCCTCGTCCCAGGTGTGGATGGGTTATACAACAGGTGCGCGTTGCGATAGTTTTCCCAATCATGAGAAACATCAGGCCCAATGCGGATCGCGTCACACATCCCAATCGCGGGCAGAATGGGCGTGCCACAAGTGAGGAAGAACGCATCCATGCCCATTGCTTCGCGCATCACACGCAGGCATTCACGATACGCCGCTTCACGCGGCATGTTTTTATATCGTTTCCCTTTCAGTGCGCCCGCGTATAAAAAATCCAATTTGAGATAGTCAAAGCCCCAGGCGCGAACCTGCTGCATGAGCGCAACCAGCCACAAAATTACATCAGGATGCGTGGTGTCGAGCGCGTATAGCGGCTCGCCCCAGTTAAATCCAGCTGAGACCAATCGTCCATAGTCATCTCGTAAAAACCAATCTTTGTGCTCGCAAAAAAGTTTTGATGATTTTATTGCGAGCAATGGCGCGAGCCATAACCCTGCTCTTCTACCCGTTGATTTTATTTTTTCAGCCAACGCATTCATACCAGATGGAAACTTATAATTTGCCTGCCAATCACCGATATTAACCTGCCAGCCATCATCCACCTGTAGAACATCGAAAGGTAAATTACCGAGCTTGTCAAATATTTTATTTAAGATTGGCTCGTCAATGATCGTATAAAGGCTGTACCACGAACACCACACGCGCGGCGCGCTGTTCTTTTTTAATTTTCCAAGGCGATTTCCCAACTGTTCGGCATATTCGGCAAAGACGACATCCTCCTGACCAAAAGCAGCGAACCACTCCCCATCATCCGCATCAAACTGCCCTGACAATTGATTCTCAACAAGCAAGACGTGTGCATCTGTAGAAAGTGCGCCCAGTAAAAGGATGTTACCATCTGAAAATTCCACAGCGCCCAGCCATGATCCGTTGGGATTTTTTTCCTGCGCAAATTCGGCATTTATTTGCAAGGGATGAAAAATGGCGGGCTTCTGTATGGGCAGCGGGCTTAGATCGGTCCACGCCGCAAGTGACCACGACTGCCAGCCATGACGATAATATTTATCAGGCCTGGCGGAAAGCTGGATCGAAACTTCTTTGGCCTTAATTATTTTTGGTTGATTTTGGATTTCTGTAAATGGAATGGATATCATATTTTGCATCCGTTATTGGTATTGATCTCTGGCAGCGGACGGAGGTCAATCAAATAAAAAATAGTTTTCATGGCAGAGAATTAAATCATAAAGAGCGAGCATAATAATCGAATTACCCATGATTGACTAGATGATACTGATAGGTTTCTAAATATTGCATAAAGTCACATATTTTTCCCCTCTTGACGATTAAAAGACTATCAAGTATATTTACTGTGTAGTATTCGGAAGGTAAATAGGTGTATTATGTATGAATTCGACAAAATAGACATAAAAATTGTGAATTTGCTGCTTGAAGACGGCCGCATGTCTGCCTCAGAGATTGCGCGCCGTATGACGGATATTTCTGAACGGGCTGTGCGTTATCGCATGGATCGTATGATCGACGAAGGGGTGATTCAGATCAGTGCAGTAGTAAACCCAGAGTCTCTTGGATTTAACATTAAGGCAGATGTCTGGCTTGAAGTTGAGTCGGATTTAATTCTTGAGGTGGCAAAAAAAATGGCGGCCTTTGAGAATGTGACCTATGTTGCCTGCGGCATCGGCCAAAATGATATCAGCATCCAGGTTGTTGCAAAGGATACTGCCGAAATTTATTACTTTGTAACAGAAGTGATTCGCAAGGTAACTGGGGTTCGTAAAACAACCACGTCCATTGTGCCAATCGTGATTAAGGATGTCTATCAGTGGCGCGTACCTGAAAGGATCACGAAAGAGATTGTTGAAGGGAAAGCAACAGCGTAGTAGTCAAGGACTTCACTGGCCTTTCAAAAACTTCTGAAGTCTATTATCAATTGCCAAAGGAGAATTTATGTTTGGTGCAAAAACGCAATCCTTACAGACACGCGCACAGAAGGTCATACCATTGGGCGTGAATTCCAATTTCCGCTTTTGGGGAGACGGCATTACTCCTTATGTGGAAAAATCCAAGGGTGGGTATCTATGGGACGTGGACGGAAAAAAATATATTGATTACCGCATGGCGTTCGGTCCCATTATTTTAGGACATGCATACGAAGAAGTGGATCAAAAAGTAATCGAAGAAATTCAAAAAGGTGTTTTGTTCGCCATGACAGGGGAGTTGGAAGTGGCAGTGGCTGAGATGATCGTTGAAATGTCGCCTGCGATTGAAATGGTTCGGATGACATGTTCTGGCACAGAAGCCACCATGCATGCCATCCGTGTGGCGCGCGCATATACAGGCCGTGATCTAATTTTGAAATTTGAAGGTAATTACCATGGGATGCATGATCATGCATTATGGTCAACTTACGCGCCCGTGGAAGCCTATGGCAACCGCCGCAGCCCGATTGCTGTTCCGGCTTCATCCGGTATTCCGCAGGGCATGCGTGATTTTATTATCACACTCCCGTTCAATGATTTTGAAGGTTTCGAGCGTGTCATGCGTTCCTATGGCGAGCAGATCGCGGCGGTCATCACCGAGCCGTGTCAGGGCAATTGCGCGGCGATCAATCCTGAGGCTGGATTTTTGCAGCTTATTCGTCAGCGCACGGAAGAGCATGGCTGTCTTTTTATTTTGGATGAAGTAAAAACAGGATTCAGAATCGCGAACGGCGGCGCACAGGAATACTACGGTCTTAATCCCGATCTGGTCACGTATGCCAAAGCCTTGGGCAATGGTTACCCTGTGGCGGCTTTTGGCGGCAAGCGCGAAATCATGTCTATCATCGGGCATGGTGTTTCACAGGGTGGCACGTATACAAATAATAAACCTGGTATTGCTGGCGCGTACGCGACATTAAGTTTATTAAAATCCAAACCTATTTTGAAATCAATTGAAAAACGCGGACAACGCCTGATGGACGGCTTGAAGGAAATCTTTGAAGAGAATGACATTCCCGCGGTGTTTTCGGGATATCCCGCTATGTTTTCTTTCTCGTTAAATACAGACTCTGTCACTTGTCAACGCGACTGGGCGAAAAGTGACCATGACCTATATCTCAAAATCGCCGAGAAAGCTATTCTGCGCGGCGTGATGCCAGATTTTGATCCGCGCGAACCGTGGTTCCTGTGTTATGAACACAGCGATGCAGACATTGATGAAACACTAAATGTATACGCAGAGGTCGTGAAGGAAGTCAAGAAATAGTCAAAAGCCAAAGGTCGAAGGTTGAAGGTCAGGCAGACTTTTGACCTTTGACCTTCAACTTTAAAATAAGGAGTAAATATGCCAAACAAGTTAACTGCAAAAGAAATTGTTGATCTCAATAAAGAGTACACTTTTTTCTCATGGTCGAATCAGGGACAGGTCAACCCGATCCCTGTTACGAAAGCCGAGGGCGTTTATTTTTGGGATGCAGATGGAAAAAAATATCTTGATTTTGCATCGCAATTGGTAAATGAGAATATTGGGCATCAGCATCCTAAAGTAGTGAAGGCCATTCAAGATCAAGCTGCCACCCTGGCGTTTGTGTCACCCGGAATGGCAACGGAACCGCGCGGCTTACTGGGCAAAAAACTAGCTGAGATCACACCTGGTGACTTAAAGAAAACCTTTTTTGCACTGGGCGGCGCAGAAGCAAATGAGAACGCGATCAAGATTGCCCGTCAATATACAGGGCGGCATAAAATTTTGGCGCGTTATCGCTCTTATCACGGTGCAACACATGGCGCCATCGCATTGACCGGTGACTATCGCCGTTTGCCCGCTGAGCCGGCGATTTCAGGTGTTGTGCATTTTCTTGACCCATATTGCTATCGCTGTCCATTCGGCTGGACGAAAGACACCTGTCATCGTGAGTGTATCAGCCATGTTGAAGAGGTCATCCAGCACGAAGGTCCAGACCAGATCGCCGCGATCATTCTTGAAGGAGTCACAGGCACAAACGGACTCATTATTCCACCCGATGAATACTGGCCGCGCATGCGCGAGATATGTGACAAATATGGCATCCTGTTAATCTCGGACGAAGTCATGTCTGGTTGGGGACGTACGGGCGAGTGGTTTGCCGTGGATAATTGGGACACCGTGCCTGACATCATTACAACTGCCAAAGGCATCACTTCAGGTTATGTGCCATTGGGCGCGGCCATTGTCAGTGAGAAAATCGCGAAATTCTTTGATACGCATATGCTCTCCGCAGGCTTAACCTATAACGGTCACGCCCTGGCTTGTGCCACAGCGCTGGCTACGATTGAAGTTTATGAAGAAGAGAAAATTTTCGAGAATGCCAAAAAGGTCGGAAAATATCTTGGCGAGCAACTCGAAGATTTAAAGAAGAAACACATCTCAATTGGTGACGTGCGTTATATCGGCATGTTTACCGCCATGGAATTGGTGAAGAACCGCGAAACCAAAGAGCCAATGGATTTAACAACTCTCAAAAACTTCCTAATTGCGAATGGCGTGTATGTTTTCAATTTCAAGAACATCCTGTTCATTGTCCCGCCGTTGATTATCACAAAGGAACAAATAGACGAAGGCTTGAAACTGATCGATGAGGGATTGGCAGAATTGATGGACACGCAGGCCAGTTAGAAAGTCGACACGTTTTCAGGTTGGAACGTTTAAACATTTAAACCTGAAAACGTTTAAACGAATTCGGAGAAACCTATGGAAATCTTAAACTACATAAATGGGGAATGGGTTAAGCCCATTGTAAAAGAATATTTTGACGTCATCAACCCGGCCACGGGCGAAGTGATTGCGCGCACTCCGCTTGGCACGAAGGCAGATGTGGAAGCGGCCGCAAAAGCTGCCAGTGAGGCACTGCCCGCCTGGCGCAGAACCCCCGTCAATGACCGTGTGCAATATTTATTCAAACTCCGTAATTTGATGCGTGAAAATGCGGATGAAATTGCGCGCTATATCACCAATGAAGCCGGTAAAACTTTTGAAGAAGCCAAAGCTGAAATGGTGCGCGCATACGAAAACATTGAAGTGGCTTGCGGTATGCCAATGATGATGAAGGGCGAGTTGGCTGAAGATATCGCGCCCGGCATTGACGAGTTGATGATTCGTCAGCCTGTGGGCGTGTGCGCCACGATTGCGCCGTTCAACTTCCCGGGCATGATCGTCTTTTGGTATTTGCCGTATGCCATCGCGGCGGGCAATACATATATCGTCAAGCCTTCTGAAAAAGTCCCGATGACGATGCAATTTATTTTCAAACTTATCGAGCAGATCGGTTTACCCAAAGGCGTGATCAATATGGTCAACGGCGCAAAGGATACCGTGGATGGCATTCTTGAACATCCCGCGATTCGCGCAATCTCTTTTGTGGGCTCAACCAATATTGCAAAATATATTTACAGCACCGCCGCACTTCACGGCAAGCGTGTGCAGGCACAAGGTGGAGCGAAAAACCCTGTCATTATTTTGCCTGACGCAGATATGGAAATGGCGACGAAGATCATCGCCGATTCAGCCTTCGGGTGTGCTGGTCAGCGCTGTTTGGCAGTTTCTCTGGCTGTGACAGTGGGCGAGTCACGCAATACGTTTAATGAATTAATTTGCGATGCGGCTTCGTCACGAACTGTCGGCTATGGGCTTGATGCTGGCGTGCAAATGGGACCGGTCATCAATACGGCCAGTAGGCAGCGTGTGGAGCAGTTAATCGGACTCGGTGCGAAAGAAGGCGCTGGCGTCCCTGTGGATGGCCGTGGTACGCTCGTGAAAGGCTATGAGCGTGGATCCTTCGTCAGACCGACGATCCTGTCTGACGTCCCGATTGGAAGCGAGATTTCGAAGACAGAAATCTTTGGGCCGGTATTAAGCCTGATGCATGTCAATTCCATCGATGAAGCCATCCAGTTAATTAATAGCGGGCAGTATGGCAATCAGGCCAGTCTGTTCACCACCAGCGGCAATGCTGCGCGTCGTTTTCGATATGAAGCCGATGCAGGCAATATTGGTATTAATATCGGGGTGGCTGCGCCGATGGCATTCTTCCCATTTAGCGGTTGGAAGGATTCGTTCTTCGGTGATATGCACGGGCAAGGCATGGACGCGGTGGAGTTCTTCACACAAAAGAAGATCGTTGTGGAACGCTGGCCGAAAGAGTGGACGCGCAAGTTCTAAATTTTGGAGTAAAAAAATTATGGCTGTAGACTATGAAGATGCATTGGATTATTCAGCGCGCTGGCTGGATTTGATCGAGAAAAACGAATTTCCTACACAGGAAGAAGCGTATAAGATCATCGCTGAATCAAAAGATAATTTTGCCGAGCATTACAATCGCAACTGGCTGGAGTATCGCAAATCAGTAACAGAGTCAGGTGACTGGGCGGCAGTAGAATGGACTGGCTCAGGCTCGGTCTTCAAAGATGTATTAGGCCGTGAGTATCTTGATTTTCTCGGCGGCTACGGCATGTTGGATCTGGGCTGGAGTCACCCGGATGTGGTCAATGCGGTGAAGGCGCAGTTGAATCGTTCGCCAATGCCTTCGCAGGAATTGATCGATCCGTTGCGCGGCGTGCTTGGAAAACTTCTTGCGAGCATTACACCGGGTGATTTGAAATATAGCTGGTTCGCGGCCAGCGGCACGGAAGCCAATGAAGCCGCGATGAAGATCGCAAAACTGTATACGGGCAAGTCTGCATTTATTGTGGGTGTGAAAGCATTTCACGGCAAGACCATGGGCGCTCTTTCGCTGATGGGGAAGGCAGATTACCGCGAGCGAATGGGCGCGCTGTATGGCGGACAGGTGTATCATGTCCCATTTGGTGATGCAGACGCGGTGGAGAAGCAGCTTGATATTTGTGAAAAAGTGGGTATCGGCGTGGCGGCTGTCATGTTTGAACCAATTCAGGGTGAGTCGGGGGCGATTGTTCCTGCGGATGATTTTTGGCCGCGCATTCGTGCCGCGACCAAGAAGCACGGTGTTTTGCTCATTGCGGATGAAGTACAAACGGGTCTGGGCCGGACGGGAAAGCTGTGGGGCGTCGAACATTGGGGAGTGGTGCCTGACATTTTAACCGTCGCCAAGTCTTTGGGCGGCGGTGTGATGCCCATCAGTGCGGCGATCACAACTGAAGAGATTTTCCACCCGATGATGTATCCGAATCCTTTTATGCATACCACCACCACAGGCGGCGGCGCGTTGGCTTGTTCTGCCGCAATCGCGGCGATTCACGTGACATTGCGCGAGAGATTGTGGGAGCAGGCCGCAGATAAGGGAAATTATCTAATTTCAAATTTGGAAAAATTCGCTGTGCAGTATCCGCAAATTTATGAGAAAATAACTGGCAAAGGTTTGTTGATTGGGATGCACTTTCATACACCAGAGATTGGATATAAGGTGGCATCGGGTTTGTTCAAGCGCGGTATTCTCGTCGCTGGAACATTGACCAGCGCGCAGACCATTCGTGTTGAGCCTCCGCTCATTATTTCATACGAGCAAATGGATATATTGCTTGATCGCTTGAGTAATGTATTGAAAGAAATTAGCACGGCAATATAATTAACAGGTTTTCGTACTATATACTTCCAATTCCATCATGGAGAAGATAGATGACCAATGAATTTGCAGTTGAAATGCGCGATGTAGTAAAAAAATTTATAACTCCAGAGGGGAGTGAAATGGCCGCGGTGGATCATGTGACCATGCGGATTAAGAATGGGGAGTTTTTCTCCATGCTGGGTTCTTCAGGCTGCGGTAAAACCACTTCCCTGCGTATGATTGCAGGATTTGAGTGGCCTACTGAGGGCGAAGTTTACATCGAAGGGAAGGCCATGGGGCATACGCCGCCATTTCAGCGCAAGGTGAATACAGTGTTTCAGAGCTACGCACTGTTTCAGCATTTGACTGTGTATCAAAATCTGGCGTTTGGTTTGGAGATGGAAGGCGCCAAGGAAGAAGAGATCAAAAATCGTGTGGGTCATGCGCTTGAGATGGTTCAACTGACAGGCATGGATCGCCGCAAACCGAAACAGCTTTCAGGCGGACAACAACAACGTGTGGCGCTTGCCCGCGCTCTGGTGAAAACACCAGATGTGTTATTACTGGATGAACCGCTTGGTGCGCTTGATCTAAAATTGCGCAAGGAAATGCAGCTTGAATTGAAGGCGCTGCAACAACAGCTTGGAATTACATTTATCTATGTTACTCACGATCAGGAAGAAGCCTTGACCATGTCTGACCGCATTGCGGTGATGAGCAAAGGCAAGGTGCAGCAGATGGGAACTCCTGTGGAAGTGTATGAACGGCCAGCCAATAAATTTGTCGCAGACTTTATCGGGGAGTCGAATTTTCTCGAAGGCAAGGTCAAGTCTATCTCAAAGGAGGAAGCGAGTGTCTTCGTCCCCGGATTGAATACTGAGGTAATCGGTATGCCTATTTCTGAGGGAATTGTCAAAGGTGAGGATGTTGTTGTATGCATCCGTCCTGAGAAAATTCGTATTGCTGAGAAAAATGCAGTCAATCAAAATATGTTTCATGCGCGAGTGACCAATACGGTGTACATCGGCGCGGACACACATATTTATGTGGACCTGCATGGCACCAAGTTGAAGGTGTTGGAACAGAACCGTATTTCGCGGCTTGATCCGAAATCGTTTTATTCGGTGGGGCAGGAAGTTTGGTTAATGCTCATGCCTGAGAATACACTTGTGTTAAAGAAGGATTAGCCATGCTTCAACGACTTCGTGAAAATAAATCTGCGCAGGGTATGTTATTGGCGCTTCCCACTACGGTGTGGTTGTTTGTGCTGTTGATCATTCCGTTGATACTCACTTTGGTTGTGAGCTTTGGCAGGCGTAGTCCGGATGGCAATGTGATCTATTCCTTTACTTTGGATAATTACGTCCGCTTGTTTGGGTATAGTACAGATTGTCCCGATGGACAGGCTTCCTGCTTCGATCCGTTGTATATGAATATCCTTGGGCGCTCGTTATCTTTGGCGTTTAATACAACATTGTTTGTGATTACGCTGGCCTATCCGCTGGCGTATTTTATTGCGCGTGCCCATCCAAAACAGCGCAATATGTATTTGTTTATGGTGCTGATTCCGTTGTGGACAAACTTCGTGATCCGAGTCTATGCGTGGATGATGTTATTGCGAAAAGAAGGCGCGATCAATATTATTCTCGGCTGGATGATGAATTTATTGCATATTCCATTTACGCCCCTGGAGATGTTGTATACCCCGGGCGCGGTGTTGGTGGGGATGGTATATGAATTTTTGCCATTTATGATCCTGCCCATTTATACCTCCCTTGAAAAGATTGATACTTCATTGTATGAAGCCGCCGCAGATTTGGGCGCGAACTCAGTCAAGACATTCCTGCGCGTGACGCTTCCCTTGTCTATGCCGGGGGTGGTGGCGGGAACGATCCTTGTCTTTATCCCCGTCATGGGAACATTTATTGTCTCGGATATTCTTGGTGGACGTCAGGTTATTTTGGTTGGTAATTTGATTCAGCGTCAATTTTTGGACGCGCGCGACCCAACCTTTGGTTCTGCCGCATCGCTTATTTTGATGGTAATGACGCTGATCGTTACTTATTTCTATACGCGTAAGTTTGGGTTTGGAGAGGAGATCGTAGTCGCATGAACCCTTTTCGCCGCTCTCCCTTTGTCATTACCGCCGCAGTTTTGGTATACATATTTTTATACGCGCCAATTGTTGGGTTGATTCTGTATTCATTCAATGCCTCACGCGCAAATGTTACTTTTGAAGGATTTATCCCTGCATTTAGCGATAAGGTGGTCATGGATGGCAGTCTTGTTTTATCAAGTCCATGTGGACCGTTTCACTGGTATTGTGATCTTGCAAAGAATAATGATGTGGCAGAAGCGGCTGGGAATACGCTCACGATTGCTTTTATTGCAACAATTATTTCCACGGTGATTGGCACCATGTCTGCGCTTGCGCTTCAACGCTACAATTTCAAGATGAAGCCATTCTCGCAACTTGCGCTTTATATTCCCATTGTTATTCCGGAGATCGTAATGGGTATCGGTGTCTTAACTTTGTTTAGCCAGTTCTTTGGCTGGGCAAATGAGACTTTCAATCTCACAGGCGATGCGCGCCTATCGCTTGGCATAGCAACCGTAACCATGAGCCACATTGCGTTTATGGTTCCGTTTGTTACGCTGGTGGTGCAGGCTCGCTTGCAGGGTTTTGATAAATCCTATGAAGAAGCCGCCATGGATCTGGGCGCAAACGAATGGATGACCTTTCGGCGTGTCACATTCCCCATGATTCTGCCTGGCATTATGTCTGGTGCGTTGCTGGCATTTACTTTGTCGCTGGATGATTTTGTGATTACGTTCTTTACGAATGGGCCCGGCTCCACGACCTTGCCGATTTATGTCTACGGTTTGCTGCGACGTATTATCACGCCGCAGGTCAACGCGCTTTCAACCGTGTGGATTTTGGTCGTATTTTTCGCGGTATTATTATTGCAGATTTTGCAAAACCGCGACTCGAAGCAGCATTCATAAACAGTTGTAATTTCCTTTCTTTTCATCCCGATTTTTTTATTTTGAAGATGAAAGAAGAAAGACTCGTTAACTCAGGTATTCCGTGTTTTGAAAAAAACGCGTGCCAAATGATTTCAATATCTTCTTAGGAGGAAGAGATGAAAAAAAACAATCTATTTAAGCTATTGACGCTGCTGGTTATTGCAAGCATGGCGCTGGCCGCGTGCGGTGGAGGCTCCACCGCAGCCACTGAACCCGCCATTTCTCAGGGACCCAAAGTTACATCGACTGGTTATACATGCCCTGAGCCTGAATTTCCCATGGAAGTAACTTCCACCGAAGTCAATATTTTTGTGTGGACGGAATATATTCCAGTTGAGATGATCGAATGTTTCGAATTGGTCTATGGCGTCAAAGTTAACCGCGATGAATATTCGAGCAATGAAGAAATGTATGCTAAAGTCTCTGCCGGCGGCTCCAACTATGATCTGGTTCAGCCCACCGACTACATTGTGGCTTTGATGGCACGTCAAAACCTTTTGCAGGAACTTGATCACGCCAAATTGCCCGCCTTGAAGAATTTTGATGCAAACTATCTTGATTTCGAATTCGACCCAGGTAATAAATACACCATTCCGTATCAGGCAGGGACTGATGCAATCGTGGTCAATACCGATGTGGTTAAGAATATCCCCGCTTCCTGGGAAGATCTTTGGAAACCTGAATATGCAGGCAATATGGTATTCCTTGATGACTCACGCGCCACGATTGGTTTGACCCTCTTAACCCTTGGCTACGATGTCAACACCACCGATCCTGCTCAACTTGACGAAGCAAAGGCAAAATTGGCTCTACTCGTCCCCGGTATCAAGCTCTTTGATAGTGACAGCCCGAAGACCGCCCTCATCGCCGGCGATGTTGACCTCGGCATGACATGGACCGCAGAAGCATTGCTTGCCCAAAAGGAAAACCCCGCCATTCAGTATATATACCCAACCGAAGGCGCAATCCTTTGGCAGGATAACTGGGCCATGCTGAAAGATGCTCCTCATGCAGATGCGGCTTATGCTTTGCTCAATTACACGATGCAAGGCAATATCTTCTGGATGATGCTGCGTGACTTCCCATACACCAATCCCAATCAGGCCGCGCTTGATTACGCAAAAGCCAACGAGACCGCGCTTTATGATGCTTACATAGCATCTCCGATCACCAACGTCCCGGCAGATGCCATCAAGAATGGCCATCGTATCGCTGATGTTGGCGAAGCTACTGCCCGATATGACGACATCTGGGTTGAAGTAAAAGGCGGGCAGTAACGTTGCCCCCAACCGTACAAAAATTTTTCGTTAAATAATAAATGCCCCGATAGGTGATTTTCACCTATCGGGGCATTTATGTTTATAACTTTCAGTATATCCAGCTTGCTAAAAGCACTGTCAGGTATAAAATAAAGATAAATAATAACGAATAGTTATAAAAATATTGACTTTAGTTCAAAAAAGGAATAAAATAAACCAATGGAAAGCGTAATCGGTAACAATCAATCAGGCCGTCTTGACAACATTGACCAATATATTATTGATGCCATGCGCAAGGATGGCAGGGAAGCCTTTGCTCAAATCGCAGAGCAGCTCAATGTTTCGCCTGGCATGATCCGCCAGCGCTACAACCGCCTGGTTGAGCTTGGGTATCTCAAAGTTGTAGCCGTTACAAATCCGCTCATGATGGGGATTCGAACCATGGCGCTGATCGGCATCCACACCGAAGGTGGCAAGATGTTACAGGTTGCTGAAAAAATAGCCAAGCTGGATGAAGTGGTTTATATGGTCGTGGTTAGCGGGCGGTATGATATTGTCTGCGAAGTTTTTTGCCGTGACCACGAAGACCTGCTTAAATTCCTTACCGAAAAATTAGCCAAGGTAGATGGGATTCGCGAAACCGAATCCTTTATCCACTTGAAGATCATGAAAGAGATTTATTTTTAGGATGTAATGCTCCGCATCTTTCTGCCCTCAAGCCTGCCTCGCCTCAATGAGCATTTTCTTTCCTGAATAATAGTCAACCTAACTCGCACTCGCGAGTTATAAAACAAATGGAGAAATAAAAAGATTATGAAAGTATTACTTGTTGGTGTTGGTGGGGTGGGAGAGGCAATTGCCGCAATTGCAAAGCCGCGTGCCTGGATGGAACAAATGGTGCTCGCAGACTATAACATCAAGCGCGCCGAAGAAGTGCAGAAAAAAATGGGAGACAATCAACGCTTCCCCGTTGAATTCATTGACGCAAGTAACCAAAAGGGCATTGAAGACCTTGCTAAACAATATAACGTAGACTTGATCATGAATTCAGTTGACCCGATCTTCAACAAGCAAATATTCGATGCGGCTTACAGTGTCGGTGTGATGTATATGGATATGGCCATGACTTTATCTGAGCCGCATCCAACGGACCCGTTTAATAAACCCGGTATCAAACTGGGTGATTATCAATTTGATAAAGCTCAGGATTGGGAAAAGAAAAATTTACTCGCGCTGGTTGGCTTTGGCGTGGAGCCTGGCATGGCCGATGTGTTTGCGCGTTACGCCGCCGACCATCTTTTTGATGAAATTGAAGAACTCGGCATCCGTGATGGCGCGAACATTACCATTGCAGGCTACGAGTTCGCTCCCAATTTCTCAATCTGGACAACCATCGAAGAATGTTTGAATCCGCCTGTGATCTGGCAAAATGGAGAATGGATCACCACCGCGCCATTCTCTGAACCCGAAGTATTCGACTTCCCCGAAATTGGCCCCGTGGAAATTGTCAACGTGGAGCATGAAGAAGTGTTGCTCATGCCGCGTTGGATCAAGACCAAACGCGCCACGTTCAAATATGGTTTGGGGGATCAATTCATCAGCGTGCTTAAGACTTTACACATGCTGGGTCTTGATAATAAAGAGAAGATTACCGTTAAAGGGTTGCAGGTTGCGCCGCGTGATGTGGTGGCGGCCTGCCTGCCTGACCCTGCCCATCTCGGCGATAAAATGTCTGGCAAAACTTGCGCGGGCACATGGGTAAAAGGTACAAAGGATGGCAAAGCGCGCCAGGTATATCTTTACCAGGTGGCCGATAATAAAGCCTGCATGGATACGTGGGGTTGTCAGGCAGTGGTGGCGCAAACCGCTTTCAGCGCAGTCATTGCCATGGATTTGATTCAGCACGGCGTTTGGAAGGGTGTTGGTGTTCTTGGCCCTGAGGCTTTCCCGCCTGATCCGTTCATGGAGAAAATGGCTGATTACGGATTCCCCTATGGAATGAGGGAAATGGCCGCATAAGTAAAGGGGAGAAAATGTAATTCGAAACCGCATCAGCAAGGAGTAGGCTGATGCGGTTTTTTTATCCAAAAGGTGAAGAGGGAAATTTGTCATGTCCTTATAATGATTGCTTGCTGTGATGAAGGGATAATATAGCAATGCATAAACTTCGGGAGGCAATATATGGATAATCAAACCACGATCCTGGTCATAGACGACGAGCCGGCGATTCGCATGGGACTCGCCGCCACGCTTGGGCGGCATGGATACCGCGTAGTCACCGCGATGAATGGCGACGATGGCTACATCAAAGCAAAATTATCGCAGCCCGACTTAATTGTTTCGGACGTGATGATGCCTTCCCTGAATGGGTTTGAGATGAAGGAGCAAATGAGCAGTGATCCGCAGCTTGCTCCAATCCCTTTTATTTTTTTAACAGCCCGCACTGCCAGCGAAGATCGGGTATCGGGCATTCGCGGCGGAGCAGATGATTACATAACGAAACCTTTTGTGACTGAAGAATTAATCGCGCGTATCGAAGCAGTCTTGCGCCGTGTGAAGACCGAGCAGGAGCATGGCCGTGAGCAGGCCAAACAGGTTGTGCAGGAGGAAATGGGGAAACTTCGTAAGGAAGTTTTTCAAAACTTTAGCCACGAACTGCGCACGCCGATAGGGAACGTGATGATGTCACTCGATATGATTATGAATCATAAGTTTACGACTCCCGAAGAACAGGGAGAGTTTATTCGCATTGCCCATTCAAGCGCCGACCGCCTCGAGTCGTTGATCGCAGATATTATGCTTCTGGCGGATGTTGACCAGAAGAAATTAAACACCATGCGCCAGCCGATTGATATTGAGAATCATATTCTTGTGCCTATCAAAAGGCGTTTGGCAAGATACGAAGCGAAGGGGTTGCAGTTTTTTCATGCGCTGCCGTTGGAGGGGATTATCAAGGCGCCGCGCCGCGAGTTTTCTCAAGCTTTGGTTCACTTGTTGGATAATGCTTTTCGCTTTAGCCCTGTGCATGGCAGGGTGGGGTTAGTTGTCACGCCGGATGAGAATGGCGGTGCATCGATATCAATACAGGATGAAGGCAAGGGAATTCCTGTTGAGTTACGCGAGAAAGTATTTGAACAGTTTTATCAGGTCAGCCAGGGAGATGCGCGTGAGTATCAAGGCTTGGGCGTTGGGTTGACCATTGCGCGCTCAGTGTTTTCAAGCTTCGGCGGTAATGTCAGAATTGTTGATTCTGAAACAGGTTGTTGTGTATTGGCAGTACTGCCCGGTGTGCGCCCGGAAGATATAGAATATGGATGAGAAAACAATTCCGCTGGATAGGCTCCCTGTTGCGATGAAAGTGCAGAGCAGCGGCAGGCATAAACTGGGTGCGAATCTTGACTACCGCGCCTTGTTTGAGCAAACAGGGGAGTGTGTGTTTATCATCGGGTTGGATTTCAAATTTATCACTGCCAACCATCAGGCTCTTCGATTGCTGGGGTATGAAGAATTTCAATTAATGGGTTTGCCTGTTGAAGAGATCATGCCGTTGGAAGATACCAGCGGGCGTGATACGTTGCTTGAAAAACCTTTGAGATTGTCTAAAACTACGCTGAAGAAAAAAGATGACAGTCTGCTGCCTGTGGAGTTAAGCATTTCAGTTGTGCATAATGATCTGGGTCTGCCCTCGTATATTCAATTATTGGCGCGTGATATTTCCGAGCGCAACATGGCTGAGGCCAGTTTGAAACGGCATATGCGCGCACTGACTGTGATCGGCGAGGCTACCGCAGGATTATTCCGTTCTCCTAATATTCAAGCCGCCATCCCGGAAGTGCTGGAATCGCTTGGGTACGCGGTGGATGTTTTTTGCTGTGTATTATTTAATATTCATGTCTCTGCGATGATGGAGCAATATCAATGGGTGGATCATGAAGCGGCTGGCTTCAATATCGCTTCTGCGCTTCATCCATTTTTAGACTCGATTGCAGATAACCCTGCTCGTGTATTTTCTGTGACTGGGGTAAAAATTAATAACCTGCAAATCCCCGTTATTTCAATCCTTGTCATTCCCATTCAGGGTGCGATGGGTTCATGGGGTTTTCTTGCTTTGTTCGATAAACAGAATCAACTCTCCTGGCTGGCGAATGAATTTGACACGATTCAGACGACCGCAAACCTGATCGGCGCAGCGTTGGAGCGGCTGCGCTATGAAGAGACAATTCAAATAAGCGAGGTGCGCAATCGTGTGATTGTGAATGCACTGCCAGATCTGTTGCTGCGTACAGATTTAACGGGGCGCATTCTCGACTATAACGCGAATCCAAGTCATCCGCTGTATGCGCCGGGCGAGACGGTAATTGGTAGAAAGCTGCAAGACTTGTGGCCTCTTGATGTAGTGAAGATGATTCTTGAAACTGACGAACAGAACGCATTTGTTTCTTCGCACTGGGTATACGGATTCAAACTGCCGAATCATCAGCAGACCTTTGAGGCGCGTTTGCATCCGATCAGCCTGGGCGAGGCGCTGATCATTGTGCGCGACATTACCGAACAGGCGCGGCTCGACCAGATGAAATCTGATTTTATTAACCGTGCCTCCCATGAGTTACGCACACCATTAACTTCTGCGATCCTGATGACCGAGTTATTACAGCAAGGCGGGACGCAGGAGGAGACTGACGAGTATTGGAGCGTGCTGGTAAACGAGCTGAATCGTCAGAAGGAACTGATTAATCAATTACTGATGGCGGGGCGATTGGAGAGCGGGAATATGCATCTTGATGCTGTTCCCATAGACCTGATGCCTGTATTGAAAGAATCGATACTTGCCGTGAAGGTAATTGCGAATAAGCGGAATGTTTCAATTGAGCTGGAGGCTGGGCTGGGGAGCATGTCTATTCTTGGTGATGCGGGCGGGCTTTCGCAGGTTTTTATTAACCTTATCAATAACGCGCTGAAATTTTCACCTGAAGGTGGGCAGGTTGAAGTTAAGGCGGAAATTGACAAGGCCAAAGCGATTGTGTCTATCACAGATCACGGGCTTGGAATTCCGACTGATGCGATTCCGCATTTGTTTGAACGTTTCTACCGCGCGAAAAATGTGACCGTTGCTGAAGTCCCGGGCAGCGGGATTGGGCTGTATATTGTCAAATCCATTGTGGATGAATTGGGCGGGACAATTTCGGTGGTGAGTGAGGTGAATATTGGAACAACCTTTACTGTAAAACTCAGAAGAACGGAGGGGTAACAGAAAGGATAAAGGGAATGAAATGCGTCAGAAAACAGAATCAAACGTCGGTTAGGAAAGAAGCGCCTGGTTGAGTGTGGGAAAAGGACGTGAGAAAGGTGGATGCTGTCGCTTTCGGAAAAGTCAAGTTGCCATAACTCATCCGTAATTGTATAATCAAGAAAAACTATATTTTCGGAGGATGTCATGCCCAACGGGTATAACGGCAAGATCTTGCATGTTGATTTGACAAAAGGCACGCTTGAGGTGGAAGAGCCAAAAGAGGCTTTTTACCGCAAGTATTTAGGCGGTTCGGCGATGGGAATGCACTACATTCTGCGCGATATGCCCAAAGGCGCTGAGCCGACTAGCCCTGAAAATGTATTAACCTTAATGGCTGGTGTAACAACGGGCGCAGCGATCTCTGGCCAAAGTCGTTTGAATGCGAATGCGAAATCTCCGATTAGCGGCGGTATTGGCGATTCACAAAGCGGCGGATTTTTTCCTGCTGAATTAAAGTTTGCAGGGTTTGATGGAATCGTTATCAAAGGAAAATCGCCCAAGCCCGTGTATTTGGCGATCATTGATGGAAATTACGAATTGCGCGATGCCGCGCATTTGATGGGTAAGTTGACGGGGGAAGTGGACGATATTATCCATAAAGAAGTTGACCCGAAGGCTGAAATTTTACAGCACGGCATCGGCGCGGAAAATGGCGTGCTGTTTTCTTCGCTGTGTTCCATGTCCAACCGCCATAATGGGCGCACGGGTATGGGACTTGTTATGGCTTCCAAGAATTTGAAAGCTGTTGTGGTGCGTGGAAAGAAAAAAGTAGCCGTGGCTGATGCAAAAGCATTAACCGCTTTGAATCGTATTGGCCCGAAAGCTATTCCTGAAAATGGTGATATGGACGGCCTTGCCAAGTTTGGTACGGCGGTTGTGGTTTTGTTCAACAACGCCATCGGCACATTGCCGACTCGTAACTATACCGAAGGTCAATTTGAAAGTTGTGAACCGATCAGCGGCGAGAAAATGGCTGAAACCATTTTGAAGGAACGTGATACCTGTTATGCGTGTGTGGTCAAATGCAAACGTGTGGTTGAAATTAAAGAAGGCGCTTATAAAGTGGACCCACGTTATGGCGGCCCCGAATATGAAACTCTTGGCACGTTTGGCTCGTACTGCGGAGTGGACGATCTCGCGGCGATTTCCTTGGCCAATCAAGTTTGCAACGAATACGCAGTTGATTCGATTGCCGCTGGCGCAACCATCGCTTTTGCGATGGAATGTTTTGAGAATGGTGTGATTACCAAGGAACAAACAGGCGGGCTTGAACTCAAATTCGGGAATACCGATGCGATGATTCAGGCTTTGTATAGGATGGTCAAGGGGGAAGGCGAGTTTGGCAAGACACTCGGCATGGGTTCTGAACGGGCCGCCAAGGTTTGGGGCAAAGGTTCAGATGAATTCCTGATCACCTTTAAGGGCGCTGAAGCTCCCGCGCATATGCCGCAAGCCAAACGCAGCCTCGCGCTGATCTATGCCGTCAACCCTTTTGGTGCAGATCATCAATCGAGCGAGCATGATCCATACTACGAAGAAGGCGTTGGCGATTTCAACCTTGACCGCCTCAAGCAAATTGGGCTTGGTTCACCGCAGCCTGCTTACAGCCTAACGGATGAAAAGGTCCGCTTTGCATATGAGACCGAGGTCTTTTATTCAATGTTGGATTCTGCTGAACTCTGTCAGTTCGTCTACGGTCCCACGTGGACTCTATATGATGGCAAAGATACGGTCGCGATGATGAACTCAGTCACAGGCTGGGATTTGACCCTCGAAGAAATCATGGAAGTTGGCCGTCGCCGTTTGGACCTCTTCCGTACTTTTAATGCCCGCGAAGGATTCGGACGCAAGGACGATCAACTGCCAAAGAAATTCCTCAAAGCTTTGAAAGGGACTGGCCCAACAGCGGGCTTCGTTCTGTCTCAAGATGAATTTGATTCTGCTCTCAATACATATTACAAGCTGGCAGGTTGGACCAATGACGGTGTACCGACCCGCGAGACTTTGAAGAAGCATGACATTGAATGGGCAGCCGAATATTTGCCTTCATAAAAACATTACATCAAGGACACAATGGACACGAAGGAAAAAGTGGGCAAGATTAATTGTCTTCCCCTTTGTGTACTTCGTGTCCTTCGTGTTTAGGCTCTTTAATCTCAAGGATAATTATGACCAATCAACTCTATCAAGATAACTTCCCCCACATGACTCCCGCCTGGAGCCGAATCTTCAACTTTGTTGCAGACCGTGCCGAAGGTGCATATATCTACACCGACGATGGCAAAAAACTACTGGATTTCACCAGCGGAATTGGCGTGACCAACACCGGTCACTGTCACCCGAAAGTAGTTGAAGCGATTCGTGAGCAGGCTGGCTTGTTTTTGCATGCGCAGGCAAATATTGTTGTTCACAAGCCAATGCTGCAATTGATTGAAGAGATTCGGAAAATTGTCCCGCCTGAAATTGATAGTTTCTACTTTGCGAATTCAGGCGCGGAAGCTCTTGAAAACGCAGTCAAAATTGCGAAAGCCGCCACAGGCAGGCAGAATATTATCGTTTTCAACGGTTCCTTCCACGGACGCACACATGCCACCATGGCG
>Ga0209181_10000292_pt1 | contig 94171 bp, 74 predicted proteins | sample MAT05_FD_187208 | JGI IMG/M metagenome (GOLD analysis project Ga0209181, IMG submission 187208) | Freshwater microbial communities from Lake Fryxell liftoff mats and glacier meltwater in Antarctica - MAT-05 (SPAdes) (version 2) | ecosystem: Environmental > Aquatic > Freshwater > Ice > Liftoff...
TTTGGGTGGCCGTGTTTGTGCAACCGTTGCCATCCGTACCGGTCACCGTATAGGTGGTGGTGGATGTGGCCGTAGAGGTTACCGTGCTGCCCGATGTTGGGGCCAAAGCGGTAACAGGCAACCAAGTGTAGGTGGAAGCACCGCTAGCGGTCATCACCACGTTGCCTACACCACCGCAGATGGTGGCATTGGCAGGTGCCGGGCTGATGCTCACGGTAGGCAGTGCGGTCACCGTGAAGGTCGCTTCTGTGCTCAACACCGGGTTCAACGGATCGGCATCGCAGGTCACCTTCAACACATAGAAGTATGTGCCAACAGCCAAAGAACCGGTGGTATAGCTCGTGGTGGTAGCACCAGAACCGCCGGAAACGTTGCTGTACGGACCGCCCGTAACGTTGGCAACTTGCCATTGGTAGGTAATGCCCAAACCGCTGCCAGCGCCTGTGTTGCTCAACACTTTGGTACCGCCAGCGCAATAGGGCCCAGCAGATGCCGTGGAAGTGCCACCGGAGCCAGCCGTTACGCAAGCAGGAGCATTGTAATGGTCCGCACCAATGCTCGGAGTAGCGCCACGGTTGGCACAATCGATGTCATCCGTAACGGAGACCACCGTACCGAACGTGAACAGGTTGGCGATGTTGCTCGCGTTGGTCTGATCGAGGTGCAGATCAGGGTAGGCTGCATAGACCGGTGCCACGTTCTTCGAGTTCGCATCCTTCGGAATACCCTGCCAAGTGGCGAAAGTGAAGGTTGTGCCACCCGAGGTCAATGAACCCGTCATCGCGATCGTGGAACCCGCACCGCTTACGAACAGATCGTTGTAATCGGTGCTGAGGTTCGTGATCGTGCCGGAGAGGCTGGAGATAGCGCGGTTCAAATTCGCACCCGTGCTACCCGTGCTGGTGAGGATGTTGTTCTTCACATCCACCACCGGGTTGCTTCCCGCGATAGCCAAAGCGGAAGAGGCTTGTCCGCCACCGATCTGTGCAGCGCGGTTCATGTCAACGGTGTTGTAGTAAACCTGTGTAGTCTGTGCACCGCCACCTACCCAGATACCCGCAGCCACATCACCAGAGGTGCCGTTGCTGTTCATCTGGTAGATCATGTTATTGGCAATGGTCGTTGTTCCGGTCGCTGCCGTTCCGCTCCAAATACCTGCCACACTGTATGTGCTCGTAGCCGTGAAGTTGCCGATCACGTTCTTGGAGACCATAGCGTTGGTCACCTCGTTACTGGTCGTTGTAGAGGCGGTGAAGCCACTTGCTGTACCACCAAGATTGATCCCGATGCAATCGTTGGCCGTACCAGCGGTCGCGAGGTTCGCGATGTTGTTGCAGGAGATCGTCGCGGCGTTATCGAACTGGATGTTGATGCCCTGGTCACCGATCTGGTTCGGCGAGACACTGTTCATCACGTTCTGGGTGATCTGCGTACCGGTGTTCTTGGTGGCGGCGCTCACACCGATGGTGACGATGCCGTAACGCACCTTGCGAATGTTGTTATTCTCGATCACCGTGTTGTTGTTCGCTGCGGAAGCTGCTGTGCCCAAGGTTGAAGAACCGGACCACACGCCGTACGTTGCGTTCGTGCCCACGCTGCCGCCGATCAGGGTGCAGTTGCGCACGCTGTTGTTCGTGGCACCATTAGCACCTGTGCTTTGGATCCACACCACTGCACTTGCGGCACTATTGGTGTTCGTGATCGTCAAGTCGCGAGTGCTGGTTACTACTGGGCAGCAGGCGTTCACCAACGGGTTGTTGCTGCCGTTGATGGTCACATAGTCAGCGCCGTTCAGCACGAAAATGCCCGTGGTGCTCGTGCCACTGATGGCTGTCGTTACACCGGCACCTGGACGGATAGTCAAGGTATTCGTTGCGCTGGCATCCGCGTTCGCATTGATCGTGATGGGATAGACTTCACCAGCACCCGTGTAGGAGGCTTCGATCTCGAACACGATCGCGCCACCGAGGCAGGAGGTGTTGTACGCTGCGACCGCTGCGGTAACGGAAGCATAGTTGGTCGGGATCAAGTAGGTACCTGCGGTCAGCGTGCTTTGGATCGTATAGCTGCTCGGCGAAGTGGGTGCCGTGCTGAATGCGGGTGGGTTTATGGACGGGCCGGCAGCGCCACCCGAGGGGAAGGCGCTTACGTTCGGGGTACCGGCATTGTCCTGCGCAGCGATGTAATAGCTCACCACATCAGCTACCAAAACACCAGCACCAAAGCTGAAATCGTACTGGCTGCCACTGATGAATGTTCCGGTCGCGGCCGTGTACGCACCAGCGTTGATACGCCAGTAGAGAACTGGCAAACCTGCGCCTGCGGTAGGTACACCGGAAACATCCGTGATGTTCGCGGACAATGTGCGGCTGCCCACGCCACAGGTGTTGCTCAGGGCGGTGTAGCTGATGATCGGCCCGGTAAAGTCGGCAACGATACCTGCCAATTCCCACGCACCGATATCAGGCGTTGAAATATTCCGAATCGTAACTCCTTCGTAATCTGAGGTGATACCACCGATCGTCGCTCCGCCGCTTTCCAACTGGCTGGCGATGGCGGTGTTGTACTTCAGGAAGTTGGCAGAGCTACCCGTAGTGCTTTGGAAGTTGACGTTCTCCGTCACCGATGCCTGGTCGCGGGTCACCATGAATGCCTTGTAGGCTGGCATTGCCGTGAAGGTGTTCACGAATGGTGAGACGTTGTTCTCTCCATATAGGAAGTTGGAGGCCCCGGCCGTTACATAGAACTGGTTGTTGTTCGAGGTGGTCGCGTAGTTCGCCGGAACTACTGCTGCCGTGCCGGATGTACGACGCAAGGCAATCACAGCACCTGCTCCGGTAGGCGTGCAGGTGTTCACGATGTTGTTGTTGCGCAAGTTCAACGTAGGGCTTGAACTGTAGCTTATACCGCTTGTGCCGAACAAGGCACCCGAACTGGTACCAGTAAGGAAGACGGAGTTGAAATACACGTTGCAGGTAGCCGAGGCGGTCAAGCTGATGCCGGAAACCGGAACAGCGGCATTGGCTGCCGTCGCGCGCAGATCACCCACCAAATTGTTCTGAACGGTGATCGTTGAACCACCACTGATCGCAACTCCCGATACTGTAGGGTTGGTGCTCGTGCTGCTCAGGTCATAGACCTTGTTGCGCGTCACCGTGTGGGTCGTTCCGCCGCTGATCAGGATGCCGTTGAGGCTGCCACCTGAGCCACCGGTAGTGCCAGTGCTGTTGAGGCTGTACACTTGGTTGCGGCTGATGTCGATGTTCCCCGTGGTGCACGAGATACCGTTCATCGATGCCCCACCTGCACCGCCAGCTGTGGTGGAGAAGGTGTTGATGATGTTATCGGTGATGGTCTTGGTGCCCGAAATACCGAACTCCCGGATGCCATTGAGCGTGCCCGTAGTTGGTGTGCTCAGGTTGGTGATCGTACTGTTGGTGATCGTCACGTTCACCGAGCTCGAAAAGCCGTAGATGCCATCGATGCTTCCGGTGGAGGTCACGTTCGTGAAGCTCATGTTCCCGATCGTGTTCCCGTTGAACGTGGCGTTCGTGGGGGAGGTCATCGCAATGCCGCGCTGGGTCCCAGATGCGCCACTACGGTTGTTGCCGGTGATCGTATTGGTGTTCGCGTTCAACGTGGCAGGCGAACCGCAAGAGATCATGAGGTTGGTTCCCGTACCCGCGATGGTGTTGTTGATCACCTGGTTGCTGTTGATGTTCACCGTGGCGGCCGTGGCCGTGTTGGCGATGCCCAAGAAGACCCCTGATGTGGAGGTCGAATATGTACAGTTCTGGACGATGTTGTTGTTGATATCCACCGTATTGCTGGCAGCCGTACTTCCGATCGCGTTATCGATCGCCGTGATAGTCGATGTTGTGGCGCCTCCGTTGATGGTGACGGTGTTGTTGCTGATCGTCGCATTGGCGCTCGTGCCGGCCTGGGCGAAGATCCCGCGCAGAGTCGTCGTATGGTTCACACCAGCACCGTTGTTGTTGTTGACGTTGTTGTAACGGATGTTGACGCTCCACTGGTTGTTGGCCCGGATGCCCGCAGCTGGGTTGGCGACTGCACCGCCACCGAAGTTGGCAATGAGGTTGCCCGTCGGAGCTCCTATACCACCTATGTCGTTGCCGAGGTCACCCAAGAAGGTGGTCGCGACAGGGGCAGGTCCTACACCACTGGAAGCAGCAAATCCGTTCAATACGATCCCGTAGTTCCCGCCGTTGATGGAGTTAGCGTAGAACTTGTTATTGGAGTTGGTTCCGTTGGTGGCCGAAGTACCACCGTTCGTTGGGGTCAGCGCGGTTGTCGCCGCTGTAGCGGTGGAATTGACCACCAAAATGCCCACCGAACCCTCCACCATGGGACCACTGCCCGAAGCGTTGTTGATCCGCTGCATGTTGAACACGCAGTTCTGGATGGTATTGTCGTGCGCACCATCCCCCACGCCCAGCTTGAACAAGGCGATACCATATTCCATGGTGGCCGGGTTCGCGGCGTTGCCGTCCATGAGCACCAAGTTGTCGATGGTTACGAAGTCCGCGCCGGTAATCTTGAGGATCCCGTCCGGAGCCGCGCTGCTTGGGGTCGCGGTACCAGTACCCGCATTCAGCGTTACCGTGCTGATCGTTCCAATGATCGTGAGCGTATTGGTGCTGCTCAAGGTCGGGTTCAGCGTGGCGCTACCTACGGTGAAACCCGTTGGTGGTGCCGTTTCGCTGTATGGTCCAGCGATCGTGATGGTGATCGGACCGGTAGCGACAGCACCGTTCACCGCCACAAGAGCGGTTGCCAACGTACCGTACGCGCCTGCAGCAGCGGTACCGCCGGCGACGGTCACCTGTGCATTGGCCGTCCCTGCCAACGCGAATGCCGCGCCGAGGAAGGCTGTTTTACACCACCGCGCCGTTCGGCGTAGCAGTGATGTCGAAGAGTTTCGACTGTTCATGTTCTTGGTTTTGGTTTTTAAGATCTGTAAGGGCTAGTGGCGTTCGTGCCACCGGTACGTTGGTAAGGCGATAAGCCTAATGATGCGAAGGGCACCACGCAGCACGAAAGCTGTGTGATGCCTACTAGGACGTGGTTAGTGTGATGTCTTCGTAGGAGGAAGATGCGGGGTTGGGCGGCGGAATTAACGCTTTCGGAACGTTCAGGAGAGCTTCAAATGTAGACGGGCGAATGATCCGTGCAACTTTTTGGGCCACTTATTTCACACCATTGTGCAAAAGATGCATTTTGCCGGGAAGCCCGATCCAGCAAGGGATCCGTAGAAGACGGGGTGGATCAAAGAAGGTTGCGTGGCGTACCATTAAGTGGGTACGAGGCGTGGATCCGGGATCACTGTTTCACGAACCGCAGCACCGCGCCATCGCTGAAGCGCAATTGGTACGCGGCGTTGGCCAGCATGCTCACATCCACGGTGTTGGTGCGGCTGAAGAGCAGCACCACGCGGCCTGTGGCGTCGCAGACGGAACCGGTGCGCGGGTCATTCAGGAACAGCGTGGTGTGGGCCGGATTGGGCCAGACCTGTAGACGCTGCGCGGGGTCAAGAGCAGTTACGATCGTACTGGGGTCCCCAATGCAGATACAGTCGGTGGTGAACGCGTCGTTGATCGTATTCGCGTTGCCATCGTCGCAGGGTGCGTTGATGTAGATCGCCTCGTCCGTATCGTCGCAATCATCATCGTTCAGCACGGTGCCCGGCGGCGGCACGCAGGAGATCACATCGGCATCGGCATTGCCGAAACCATCCTGATCGGCATCGGCATACCAGATCTGGGAAGCTTCGGCGCTAAGCTCGTTGGAGAAGGAAGAGGATGTTCCGGGCGCACTGCTCACCACGCGGACACGGTAGCCACTGCTTGCCGGTAGATCCGCAGGGACCACCCCGATGATCGTTCCGGAAGTCGCGCTGTTTAGCGTCCCCAGATCGATGGGCTCCGCGAACGAACCGGTGGCATCGCTCAGTTGCGCCGTGAAGAGATTGTCCACCGCGTAGGCTCCCGAGGCGGTGTACGGTACCGCGATGGAGGTGCCGATGCAGAGCGGTCCGGCGAAGGCATCGAGGGCCAGCGTATAGTTGTGGTACACGGCGAACTTGGCGCGCTCCAAGTCCTCCACGGTAACGAACTCGCCACCGATGCAGGTGAGCAGTTCGCCGTGCGCGACGCTGTTGAGCGCACCTCCCACATTGGGATTCCAGGGCTGCACGGCGCCGGTGCTGCTGCTGGCCACCGCGAGGTTGGTGCGCAGCTGACCGCCGATGATGGAGAAATCGCCACCGACATAAAGGGCGTTGTCGGTGGGGTCGATACAACGCACGGGGCCATTGGCGTTGGCCGCCCAAGAGGTGGCATCGCCGGTAACGGGATCCAAGGCCACCAAGTGATCGCGGATCTGCCCGCCCACCACGCCGCTGAGATCACCGCCGGCGTAGATCACACCGTGTGCCGCCGCCATGCAACGCACCAGGCCGTTGGCCGCGGGGTTCCACGGAAGAAGGGCGCCGGAAGTAGCATCCACCGCGGCCAAACGCTCGCGCGGCTGTGCGCCCGCAGTGAAGAAGTTACCGCCGATGTACACCACCTCGTTGGCGAAGGCGAGGCCATACACGCTGCCCTCCACATCGGCATTGAACGCAGTGATCGCACCGGAGACGATGTCGAAGGCAGCAACACCGTTGCGCGCCGCACCACCCACCATGGTAAGGTCCCCGCCCATGTATACGGCCGCATCGCTGAAGGCGAAGCAACGTATGGTGGCATTGGCCAACGGCGCCCAGTCGCTCAGCGCACCATCGGCAGCTTGCACGGCGGCCACGTGACCCCGTGGCCCGCCACCAACAGAGGTGAAGTCGCCGCCCACATACAGCCAAGGACCATCGAGCGCCAACGCGAACACGGCGGCATCGGCATCCGGATCCCACGCAGTAAGGGTACCCGTACCAAGGTCGAACGCTGCAAGATTGTTGCGCACATCGTTGCCGATCCAAGTGAATTCACCGCCGAGGAAACGGCGGTCATCGCCGAGGTCGAGGAAACAGCGCACCACATTGTCCACGGTCACGTTCCATGGCGTGGCGAGGCCGGTGGCCGCATCGAGCAACGCTACGAACGTGCGGCTTGCAGCACCCACTTCGGTAAAGCCGCCGCCGATCCAAAGGCCATTGACGTCGCGGTGCATGGCAAGAACAGTGGCGTTGGGCGCCGGGTCCCATGCTGTTGCCAAGCCCGTAGTGGGGTCCAGCGCGGCAAGACGATCGCGCGCAGTGCCGCCGATGTCGGAGAAACTGCCACCGGCATAGATCGCCGTGGCATCGCTGGCGAGGGCATACACGGTGCCATTGCTGCTGGGGTCCCAGGCGGTAACGCCGCCATCGAGGGCGACCTCGGCGATGTTCGCGCGCGGCTGACCGCCCACGGAAGAGAACGATCCGCCGACCACGAAAGAGGAACCGGTCCATGCGAAGCACAGCGCCACGTTGCCCACCACGTTCGGATCCCAAGGCAGCAGGGTGCGATCGGTCACGGCATAGGCGCCGAGTTTGCTGCGCGGCGTGCTTTCCATGTTGGTGAAATCACCGGCGATGTAGAGGTCGGTACCGTCGGTGAGCAGCACGCGGATGGCATCGTTCAAGTCGGGTTGCCAAGTGGAAAGCGCGCCGGTCTCCGGATCCAGCTCGGCGAGGTAGCGTTGGTCCACGCCGCCCATTTGGGTGAAGCGGCCACCGGCATAGATCGCGCCGTTCAGCGCCAGCAGCGTGGCCACATCGTTGTCGGCATCGGGGTTCCACGGATGCAGGCTGCCATCGGCGTTGATGCGGGCGAGCCGGTTGCGGGTCTCGCCACCCACCACGGTGAAGGAGCCACCGATGTAGACACCGCCCGCGCCATCGGCGATCACGGCACTCACCTTGCCGTTCGCCACGGGAAAGCCTGAAGCTACGTTGCCATCATTGCCTTGCACCACCGCCGCATACGGTGCAGCGATGCCGGCCCGGTCGAAATCGCCGGCCACATACACCACATTGTTCACGGGATCCTGGACGGTGGCGTACACCACACCGTTCACGCCACCGAAGCGCGCATCCAGTAGTTGCGTTTGCGCGGATGCACCGGCTACGCAGGCGATGAGGAATGCGAGGGAGAAGGAACGGAGTTGGGTCATGATAGGGCTCTGAGAACCCTCGAAAGTAGAAGTCGCGCGCGCGCCGCGGCGGTGTTGTTCAAAAGAAAGCCGTGTGAAAACGACGAACGCGGAACGTTGCTTGTTGGCCCGGCATGGGTGATCGACAAAGAACACCCGTGGTGAAAAGCGAAAGGCGCCCTTTCGGACGCTGTTCCCGATGTATGTCGTGAGCGTGGTGCTTACGGCGCGATCACCAGTGGCTCGGAGCAGGTCTTGTCACCGAGCGTGATGTTGACGATGTGGGAGCCACTGGACAAGTCAACACTCAGTTCCGACCCGATCGTCACGAAGCCGTCCTGTACCGTTGGTGCGGGCGCTCACGCGTTTGCCGGTCATTGGGTGGTGGTGAGATGATGCGTAAGTCCTTAATAGAGTGATCCGAAGCGCAACCCGAAAAGGTGCTGTGTGAACACGCCGGTGGCATAGGTACCATTGTCGAATGACGCATAGCTCACATCACTGCCGACGCGACTGAACTCATAGGTGAGGAAAAAGCGCTTCTTCGGCAGGAAGGGCACATCCAAACGGAAACCATTGCTGCGCTTCAGGTCGTTGAAGTTGTCCCAGCCGGTCAACAGGATGCGGAACTCCTTGGAAAAAGCGGGACGGAACTCCAACCGCATCATCCATGGGGCCGTGCCCACCATCAGCTCGCCACCGGGCAATTCGGTGCCACCCACGAACGCGGTGGACCAGTTGAAGGACTTGCCACCTAATAGACCGAAACGTTCAGTGCTGTATCCTGCAAGGAACGAGTAGCCGAAGGCCATGGCACCACTGAAACGGTCCTCCGGGTTGTCGTAATAGTAGAGCGGTTCGCCTTTAAGAGCGCCCAGTGTGAGGTCCAAGAAGAAGGCATCGGCGATCACGAAGCCTTCGGTGCGCTTCACCAGGCCGGATACCAAGCGCGCTTCGATCCGCAGGTTGATGCCTTGCGCTTGGCGGTCGGCCAAGGTGTCCACGTCGCTGATACCGAAACTGGCGTAACCGAAGGCGCCACGCAGCAAGCGGGCATCCACCAGCACATACTTCGTGGGGTCGTAGCTTACCACGGTCTGCTGCGCCTGCGCGGTGCAAAGCGCCGCCAAGAGGCCCACAAAGATCCCGAAGGCTCGTGTCGCCATGGCTCAGTTGGTGCTGTACTGCGTTACCTTTTGCCCATCGAATTTCAAGAAGCGATCGCCGCTCAGGTTGAACCGTGGGCGATAGCAGTCGGTCATGGTGCCCAGAATAGCGCCGGTGGCTGGGTCAAAGCGGAGGAATTCGTTGCGCTCATCGGGTTTCTTCCCTGTCCAAACGATGAATGCATCACCTTGCATCTCGGTCATCAGGCACTTACCGGTATTGGTCGCGTAGATCTGGGCAAGCTCCGCATCGAGTTGCGCGATGCCTTTCTCCCCTTCGACCATGTAGTTGGCATTGAACGGGTACAGCGCGTGGGCCTTGCCGACGGCCTTGGAGTTGTAGTCACCTTGTTTGAGCAACTTTCCAGTGGCTGTTTCGAAGATGTACAGGTTCTTTTCGCCGCAGGCATAAATGCGTCCTGCACTGCTTAGGATGTTGCACTCGCTCTTCTTGAAATTGTCCGGCAGGTCCATGGCCTCGGTGTTCCAGCCGGCCTTCCCGGTGGCTGCGTCATAGGCACGTAGGGCCGTGGAGCCTTCGAACAGGTATTCCACTTTGTACACATCGGGATTGCCATTCATTCCGGGGATGTATTGCTCTTTGCGAATGAGCCCACCGAACCGCGCGATGAGATTGCCCCCGTCGAGCACCAGTTCGGATACGATGTCGTCCTTCTTCAACTTGTCAGCTTGCCACAGCACTGCACCGGTGTTCAGGTCGAGCTTCTTGATGGTACGTTCACCCTTACTGAAGTCGCAGATGTAAACACCGTCGGCAGCGGGCAGCGGCATGGCACTGCGGCCGATCTCCTGGGTCACCTTCAGGCCGCCATCGGTCTGCACATTATCGAATGTGGTACTCCAGAGCACCTTACCAGTAACGAGGTCCAGACAAGTGACCCCTTCGTAGACCACGAACACTTTGCCATGTCCGGTGCTTACACCCAGGATCACTTCACTTTCGCCCAACGCCAGCATGTCTTGGTTCAAGTGCCGCACCACCTTGCCCGTGAAGTCGGTCTTCCAAGCGTTGGCGCCGGAAGCCTCTACAGTAATGGTGAGGTCTGTACCACCCTTGGCGCTGATGCTGCGTTCAGTATCGTAGCCAATGTCCACGGTGGTATTGGTGGCTGCGTCGTAACAACTGCTCTGTATCACGGTGCGCTTGACGCCTTTGCTACGGGGCGTCCGCACACGATCCTTTTTCACCTTGGTGGCCCGCTCCACCAGTTGGCTCTCGCCCACCATTTGGCCGGTGGCATAATCCAGGTGGAAGATCTCTTTGGATCCATCCTTCCCCTTGTGTTGGATCGTTACTTCAACGGTTTCGGACTCGTGCATCGCCCGCCATCGGTCGCACTTATTCACGCCGTTCTTCTCCTTGAAGTTGTGTACCCACAACGTCTTTCCAGTTGCACCATCCAGCATTTGTATCGCGGTCATATCCCCTCCCATCACGAAGTCAAGATCCTCAGTAAAGCCTTTCCATTTGGCCTCTACGGCGAATTTGCTTTCCCAAACGGCCGGGAATTCCTTTTGTGCAATGGCGGCAAAGGGGAGAAGCAAGGCGGCGATGAGCAGGTTCTTCATGGTGTTGTTAGGGAATTGGGCAAAGCTGACCTTGGCTCGTTGCGGGCGCAATACCACTTTCATGTGAAAATGTCCGCATCGAAGGACAAGGACATTCTCGCAAAACCACAGCTGTGGCTTATTGGACCACTAAGCGCTTTGTGCCATGCTCGCCCTTCTCATTGGTCAAACGCACGGTGTAAAGCCCTGCGGGAAGCACAGCAAGATCCAAGTTGGACCGATGGATACCAGGAGCGAAGGTCCCCATGGCCTTGGTGATCACCATTCGTCCATTCGCATCGATCACTTCCAACACGGTTGCGCCACTTGTTCCGAAGGTGATGCTGACATGGTCGGTAGCAGGCACGGGCATCAACTCCATACCGATAGTGGCCAATGCATCCTCACTGATGCCGATGCTTGTAGCGTCCAAGAAGGTGAGTTCCTCCGTGGTGCTGATCAAGGTGGACGGGTCGGTGATATAAAGTTCCGCGCTTTCGTTGGAGGCCAAGAAGTATCCGGTCCCTGGCCGATAGAACGTATTCATGCTGCGCACATAGGTGAAGCCGTTGCTCTCCACGCGGGTCTGTACCAAGTCGATACGCAACACGTTCGTCACGGTGATCGATGGCAGGATCAATGTGCCGAATCCACTGGCCATGGCGTTACTGGTGCCAGTGAACGTGTTGGCACCCCCACCCCATTGGCCCCCGAAGTCATCGTTCCAGGTCTGGCCGTATACGCAAGGGATGGGGAGATAGAGTTCGGGATCGGTGTACACCACATTGTCCGATCCGGTGTATTGGCCCATATGTTCCAAACCTGCTGAGGTGATGCCGATGAACTCCTCGAAGCCGGATGTGGCCAAGGCGACATCCGCAGTGGGGAACGCCGCCGCGCCCATGGCGGCGCTGGCCGCCACGACTGTTAAGGTGTTTCCTAGTGATCCACCGGAACCAGAAAAGTCCCAGGTCTGGTCTGAGCCACCACCGGGTAGGGAGACGAAAAGACCGTCGCCGTTGTAGGTGAACTGTTCGCCGATGGCCGGTGCATCCGCCCCGGTGATCGTGGGCTGCGCAGCAAGCGTACCGGCAATGAGGAGGAGCGGGAGGGTGAGTGTTGATCTCATGTGTGGTGTTGGGTTGGATGCCAAGGTTCCGTACCCATTGGGCATGCGCCAATACCACTTTCATGTGAAACTTTCCACAGCACCTTCCAGCCAGAGGATGGGCTAGCGCGGGAACAGCTTGTTCAGTGCATCGGTGCGGGAGCTCACCTGCAGCTTGTCGTACAGATTGCGGATGTGGGTACGAATGGTATCGATGCTCAAGTGCAGTGTGTCCGCGATCTCCTTGTAGCGATAGCCTTGGGCCAGTTGGTCCAGCACCTGACGCTCACGGTCGGTAAGGCGCGCGAGTTCGGGGTGCGGCTGGTGATGCTGTGCGAAACTGCGCAGCACGCGCCGCGCGATGCCCGGGCCCATGGGTGACCCACCGGCATGGAGGTCCTTCACGGCAGCGGCCACCACTTCGGGTGGAGCATCCTTGAGCAGGTAGCCCGTAGCGCCGGCACACAATGCACTGAACAGGCTTTCGTCATCGTCCTGCACGGTACACATCAGGAACTGCATGGTAGGATGATCGATCTTGCAACGGCGCACCGCTTCGATACCCGAGATGCCGGGGAGGTTGATGTCCATGATCACCACATCGGGCCGTTCCGTTTCCACGAACGCCAAGAAGGTTTCAGCTGCGCTGTGTCGAGCGGCGAGTTCAAGCGCGGCATCGTCGAGCACCGCTTCGGTGAACGCATCCAACAAGATCTCATCGTCCTCCACTATGCTCACGCGAATGCTCATGCCTCAAAGATCGAGACAAGAAAGTGGACCGGAAAGCGTGACCTGAGTGCCTCCTTCCAGTGCATTGACGATCGTGAGCACAGCGCCAAGGTCCTGAGCACGCTGACGCATGTTGGTTACACCATGCCCACTGCCCTGCGCCGGTCCATCGCTCAAGCCGTTCCCATGATCGCGCAGGACGCAGTCGAACCCGTTTTCGTTCAGGGTGAATGAAAGGTCCAGGCGCTTGGTAGCACTGTACTTGTATGCGTTGTTCGCGGCTTCTTTCAGGATCAAGAACACATTGCGCTTGAAGGCGTTGCCGATGGTCCGTTCCGTTAGCGGTTCGGGGAAGGTGAACATGCAGGACACGCCGTTGGGCTCGAACAGGTCGCGCACATGGTCCTTCACCCGCAGGAGCAGATCGGCCAGCTCACCGTTGCGCGGGTCGTTCACCCACACCACGTCGCGCAGGTTGTCCATCAACTCTTGGCTGATCTCGCCCACCTTGTGGACTTGTTCAGCGGACGTCTCTCCCCTGCTGGTCCGTGTTCCGGCCGTACGCGATAGAACGGCGATCCGCGCCAGTCCGCTGCCTACATCGTCGTGCAGGTCCTGTGCGATCCGGGTGCGAATGCGCAGTTCCTTCATCTGCTGCTCCGTGATCAAAAGTCGTTGTTTCACGCGTCGGCGATAGATCAGGAACCCCGCACCAGCCAGCACTGCGACCACCAGCGACCCCGCCAGAACATAGCCCCACGGCGATACCCAGAACGGCAGCGGCACATGGATGGTGACCACTGAACGTGATGCAGAAATGGTCCCATGGCCGTTCACGCCTGCTGCTTCGACCACATAGCTACCGCCCGGCATGTTGGTTAGTGTGATAGGATGGTCTGCGGCCACAGTGGTCCAATCCACGTATCCCGGAATGCGGTACCGATAGGTATTACGGTCCGGTGCGGTGAATTCCAGGATGGCCAGATCGATGCGCAATGAATTCCGTCCATACGGTAGTTCAATGCGGGGAATGGCCGCGAGCGTGCGCAGGTCCAAGACACTGTCTTGGGCCACGAGACCGATCAACCGGACCTGCGCTGTGTCGGTATCAACATGCCGTGCCCCCGGAATGAAGTGGTTGAAGCCGTTCACTCCGCCGAAATACAACCGGCCGCTTGCCGAACGGAACGCACAGCGACTATTGAATTCCTTGCTCTGGAGACCGTCCGCCGTGGTGTAGTTCGTGAAGGATCGTCGTGCCGGGTCGAAATGGCACAGACCGTTGTTGCTGCTGATCCACCACGTGCCATCACCAATGGGTATCAGGCCGTAGAGGAATTGATCCGGCAGTCCATCATGCACTGTGAAGTGCTCCATCAGCACGAGGTCCTTTGCGCGCCACTTCAACAGCCCTTGATCGGAAGTCATCCACAACGCTTCACCCTCATCCGCGAGGTCCGTCATCCGCAGCTTCGGATCGGAGGAAGGATCAGCGGGAAGGAGCAACGGTACTTGCCCGTATGCTGACCACACCGAAAGAGGCATCACTTCGGAACTGATCCAGAAGCGGTGTTCATGGTCCATTGCCAAGACCTGCGGCATGTTGTGCAGCCCGACCAAATAGTCGTGCAAGGCAGGTGCATCAATGGGCGAGAACGTGGGCTTGCCCTTCGTGCCATCCACACGGCGCAGCGGTGAACAGACGGAGCCCAAAAGCACATCGCCCGAGAACGAGCGACCGATCAATAGTCCGCACGTGTCGGTCTGTTGGTAGGCGATGCGTGTCGTAGTGGGGTCCAACGCGCGCACCACCAGCTTCTCCTTGATCCACACACGTCCCATGCGATCGTTCGTGAGCATGCGGTTCTCACCGACCGTTGCGGAATGACCAAGTTCGGGAAAGACGAGCGGGGTCAGTTTCTGGGTGTGTTCGTCAAAAAGCGCAAGGCCACCTTGGTAAAAGCTCACCAACACGTGCGTAGCGTCCCACTGCGCGAAACCAAGCGTGAACCACGAGGGTGGTTCCCATACAAGGCCCTGCCCCGGCATACACCTCCCGAAACCGATGCGCTGCGGCGCTATGGTGAACACACCCTTGCCATCGGTACCTACCCACACATTTCCTTGTCGGTCAAAAGCGATGGTGGTGATGTTGAGGGGCCGTTGATCGGAGGGCAGCAACGGATAGTGGTCACGTACGGAGAGGTCCGTATTGAGTGCAACCGCACCCACCCCACTGATGCCGAGCCAGATCGTCCCGTCCGGTGACCGCTCAACGCACTTAGTGCCTACAATATGACCGAGCAATGTGCGCGTGTCTAGTGGTAGGTCAATGCGCTCTGCACCACCGCCCCAGAGCCAGCCACCATGGTCAGTAAGCACCAGCCACTTGTCCCCGATGGCGATCAGGTCATCCACGCGCTCGTTCGACCGTACGGGCATGATGCTTGACCGCTCGACACCCGTGTGCAGATCGGTGGTGAGCAGGCTGTCCCTTCGCAGATGGAGGTGTACGTAACGCCCATCGGAAGAGGAGCGCAAACCGTACGAATCGATGTGCCGAGTGGTAAGGCGACGCGCGCGTCCATCTGCCACGATCAAAAAGGCACGCAGCAAAGGCGAATAGAACACCGCACTATCGCCGTGCACACGGATCGGCACCCAACACCCATCGCTGCTGCCGTCAGTGCGAACGTGGTCGAAACGACCCGTACGGGTATCCAGCAGGTCCAATCCCCCACGTGTGCCGACCCACAGGTGCGTTGGATCTTGTTCCGCCAAGCCCCAGATGGTGTTGTGCGAAATGCTCGTGCTGTCCCGTCGGTCGTGTTTATAAACAACCATGCGCTGGCCATCGGAACGTGCCAGACCATCGCCGGTACCAAGCCAGATGAAACCATCGCGATCCTGCACCACATGGTTCACCATGCTCTGCGGCAGGCCTTGGTCCACGTCGTACCGCTTCACTTCCACTTGCTGGGCAAGCAGCGCAGGGAAAGGCAGCACGGCGAAGAGGAGAAGGAGGGCACGCATGGGCGAGGGGAAGGTAACCAAGTGCTTTTTTGCGAACGGCGAACGGCGCCCTGTTGGAGCGCCGTTCCCATGTCGTGGAACTGTTCAGTTCACTGCTTGCTGAAGCGGACCGTTCGGCGTGTTCCGGCTTCATCGATCACATTGATCGCGGCGTATTAAGGAATAGGGCAGAGAGGGTGGAGGTTTTCATCGCTCGGGCCATTCTTTCCAAGAAACAGGTGCCTCAAGGCCAAAGAGGTTCGTGGTCCCTCCTAGGTGAAAAGCGAAAGGCGCCCTTTCGGAGCCTCTCTGGACGATGGCTCTCGGCTGAGTTTTACTCCGTCAGCGCCAACGTCGTTAGCATAAGCATCATTCCGCCAATATGATCACGGTGTTGTTGCTCACTTCCACCACGCCGCCCTTCACTACGAATACCTCGGTCCCAGTGGCGGTCTTCACCTTCACATCACCGGCCTTCAGCACGGTGATCAGGGGAGCATGGTTGTTCAAGAAGCCCAGGCTGCCGTCCACGCCGGGCACGGTAACACTGGTGGCCTCGCCCTTGAAGAGCTGCTTATCGGGGGTGATGATCTCTACTTTCATTTTGTCGGCTGACTGTTGTCCGATGTCCAATGCCTGACCCACTTCCGACGCTGGGTCAGGCATTGGACATCGGACTTCAGACAATTGCTACATCGCAATGGAAAGCTAAGCGTTACGGGGTCCTCAAAGGGCAATGCCTAGCGCTCAGGCTTTCGCCGCGTCGGCCATCAGTTTCTTACCGGCGGTGATCACGTCCTCGATGCTGCCTTTCAGGTTGAAAGCACTTTCGGGATACTCGTCCATCTGGCCGTCCATGATCATGTTGAAGCCTTTGATCGTCTCTTCGATCGGCACCATCACACCGGGCAGGCCGGTGAACTGTTCGGCAACGAAGAACGGCTGGCTCAAGAAGCGCTGCACTTTGCGGGCGCGCAATACGCTCTGCTTGTCCTCCTCGCTCAACTCGTCCATGCCGAGGATCGCGATGATGTCCTGCAACTCCTTGTAGCGCTGGAGCAGCTCCTTCACGCGCTGGGCGCAATCGTAGTGCTCCTTGCCCACGATAGCCGGGGTAAGGATCCGGCTGGTGCTGTCCAGGGGGTCCACGGAAGGGTAGATACCGAGCTCGGCGATCTTCCGGCTCAGTACCGTCGTTGCGTCCAAGTGGGCGAACGTGGTAGCTGGCGCTGGATCGGTCAAGTCATCCGCAGGCACATACACCGCTTGCACGCTGGTGATGGAACCGCGCTTGGTGGAGGTGATGCGCTCTTGCATGGCGCCCATCTCGGTGGCGAGTGTTGGCTGGTAACCCACGGCGCTCGGCATACGGCCCAACAGTGCGGATACTTCGGAACCCGCTTGGGTGAAGCGGAAGATGTTGTCCACGAAGAAGAGGATATCGCGACCGCCGCTCTCCTCATCGCCATCGCGGAAGTATTCAGCGAGGGTAAGACCGCTGAGGGCCACACGGGCACGTGCACCGGGCGGCTCGTTCATCTGTCCGAAGATGAAGGTGGCCTGGCTTTCTTCGAGCTTGGAATAATCCACTTTGCTCAAGTCCCAGCCGCCGTTCTCCATGCTGTGTACGAAGTCGTCACCATACTTGATGATGCCGCTCTCGATCATTTCACGCAGCAGGTCGTTCCCCTCGCGGGTACGTTCGCCTACGCCGGCGAACACGCTGTAACCGCTATAGCCTTTGGCGATGTTGTTGATCAGCTCCTGGATCAGAACGGTCTTGCCTACACCGGCACCACCGAACAAGCCGATCTTACCGCCCTTCGCATACGGCTCGATCAGGTCGATCACCTTGATCCCCGTGAAGAGGATCTCTGCGCTGGTGGTAAGTTCCTCGAATTTCGGTGCGTCGCGGTGGATCGGCATCGTCTTGCCGGTATTCACGGGCTTCATACCGTCGATGGGCGCACCCACCACGTTGAAGAGCCGGCCCTTCACGGCATCGCCCACGGGCATGCTGATCGGTTGGCCTTGGCCTAGTACCTGGGTGCCGCGCGCGAGGCCGTCGGTGGTCTCCATGGAGATGGCGCGAACGGTATCCTCACCGGTCAATTGCTGCACTTCGAGCACCAGTACCGAACCATCGGCGCGGGTAATATGCAGAGCATCGTAGATGTTGGGGAGGTCCTTCCCGGCCTCGAAACGAACGTCGACCACGGGTCCGATGACCTGGACGACCTTTCCGATGTGCTTGGACATGAGCGGTTTGTGCGATTCCGGGACAATTATTCCCGATTTGCGGCCGCGAAGGTAAGGCTTGTCCGGGGAAGGTCCAATGATGTGGACAGGTTGTTGAAAGAGCGCTTGGGAAATTCGCTGCAAGCCTTTGGCTGCTGGCTACCTGTCAAGTTTTGACCAAGTAGCCAGCAGCCAAAGGCTATCAGCCAGTGGCGTATTCCGTCCGACCCCTTGGACAGGTCTTTGGTCACCGTTCCACCACCAACCGACCGTGCATCACCGTTCCACCTAGGAGGGCAACCGAGAGTGTGTAGATGCCGCTCGGCAGATTGGAGATGTCCAGCGCCCAATTGTCAGCCATACCTGAGGTCCGGGCTAAATTGATAGAGCGGCCCAATGCATCGCTCACGGAGAGATCGGTCTTGTTCGGATCGGCCCCACGCGCCTCTATTATGATCCGATCTGTTGCTGGGTTCGGGGTGATCAGCACTGCTGGTGCAGGAGATCGTTCGGCCACGGCGGTGCTCAGGTAGTAACAGCATTCCGCTTCGGGGATGCGGTAGATCAGTTCGCCATTCTGTTCCATGCAAATAAGGGCATCCCCAGCATCGAACACCTGTAGAGCGTGTCCGAAGGGGCCATTGATCGATCCTATGCCCTCGATCCAGTATTCCGTGTTGCCACCGTTCGTGTGGAAAAGGATCCAGATGCGCCGTGTGCCGGAAATGACCGGCGTCGAGATGATCTCTTCCACTTGGTATTCCTGTGGCCCATTACCCCAACGAGGGTTTTCGATGACGATGGTCTCCCCCACATTTCCTGTGAAGTCGTACAGGAGAAACTCAGCCGTGCTTTCCGCAGGCACAAAGAGCCATTGGCCTTCCTCGTCCCGAATACTACCGTAGTATGTAAGATCTTCTTGTTCAAAAGGCAGCCCAGTGTTCTCCACCCAGCCGATTTTCTGGTAAGCAAGACCATTGATCGTGGAATCGCCCATTGTTGCGTAGATCTTGTCGGGAATACTGCTGCCACTTTTACCGAAATTCACTGTCCAATTCACATCGCCAATTGGGAAGGGGAGTGGCGGTTGTGCATAACTCAAATTGCACGATACTACAAGAATGAAGGAGAGTCGCTTCATGGTGTAATGAACTTGAATTGATCTAGGCTCCCATTATGAAAAGCGAGTTGGATGAAGTACACCGAGCTAGGTAGGTTGCCTATGTCAACGGTTGTGGTACCCGAGCGGAACACTCCCTCTCGTAAGCGTCGCCCACATATGTCGTGAACGAGGAACTGACCATTCCCTGGTGTGTGAAACAGAATTGCTCGTGATGAGTTGTCGTACCACAGGTATGTGCGTGGAGCCGTGCGAAGCGGATTTTCCACTCCCACATCTGGCAAATTTATCCGCGACATCAAACACTGCCTAGGATGCAAGCCGTTCGCATCAATAAAGCCCTTATACTCACCAAAGATGTAGCAGTCCCCATTCGAGAGGCACTTGAAACCACCAAGGCCAAAAAGCGGTCCACCACCTGGTGTGTAAGCCTCTGGCACTAAACCCCCGCCCGCCCAACAGTCCAGCAGATCACCCAGTGTGTCGGTACAAGCAATGCAACCTCGCGGCTGGCCATCCACATGCGTGAAAAGACCACCCACAACAAAGCGACCGTCGTTTAGGGGAGTGAGCACATTCACTCCGCTTGCCATAGCGCTAAAAGGACTGTTGCCCGTGCGGTATCCACCCTGTTATTGAAGGTGGGATCCAGAGAACCATCGGGCAATACGCGCACCAGCTTGAGCGTGTCGGGGATATCATTCATGAAGAATCGACCACCCAATATGAGCTTCCCATCCGGTTGCTCGTAGAGTGCAGCAACCTCCCCTTTCCACGCAGGAAAATAGAGATCCGCATCGCGCGGACCATCAGGATTTATGCGCACCACGGGGCCGGAGAACTCACTTTCGTACGTAGTAAAGGATCCGCTCAACAAGTATTGGCCGCTTTCCAATGGATGAATGCGATCAACGTCCTGGCTGGTGCCGGGCCCGATCTTGCGTGCGGTGAACGTGGTGTCGAGGACCCCCCACTCATCTACTTTGATCAAACCATACTCGATCAAGCCATCGTCTTCCAACTTGAACAACAAAACACTGTTAGAGTCATATACCAGACCTTAGAATTGAACAAAGCTTGTTTGATGGCTTCATGGTTTCTCGAAATCTAATTCTAGATTTCTCGGTTTTCAAAGTATCTGGCACATCCAGCATTCATTTTGCATGCGACATTTACCCCATAGTATGCAGGTCCATACCGATATCGCATCCTTCAAGAACGTCCGCCGACCAGTGCTCACCACCGGCACGTTCGATGGGGTACACCGGGGGCACCGCACCATCCTCGAACGCTTGACCGCCGTTGCCAAGAAGGAAGAGGGGGAGAGCGTGCTCTTCACGTTCCACCCGCACCCGCGCATGGTACTCTTCCCCAGCGACAACGACCTGAAGTTGCTGAGCACCCAGCAGGAGAAGATCGCCCTGCTGAAAGCTGCTGGATTGGACCATCTGCTGGTCATTCCTTTCTCGCGCCAGTTCTCCCGCATGCATGCGTTGGAGTACGTGCGCGATGTGCTCGTTGGCGACCTTGGGGTGCATGCCGTAGTGATCGGCTACGACCACCGTTTCGGCCGCAACCGCGAAGGCGATCTGCGTCTGTTGCACCAGCTGGGCGAGGCCTATGATTTCCTTGTGGAAGAGATCCCGGCGCAGGAGGTGGACCATGTGAAGGTGAGCAGCACCAAGGTGCGCCAAGCATTGTTGGAAGGAGACATCAACACCGCGAACGAGCAACTCGGCTACCGGTATTCCGTCTCCGGGGTGGTGGTGAAAGGGGATCGGATCGGGCGCACGTTGGGTTATCCCACGGCGAACATTGGCGGCATGGACCAGTTCAAATTGATCCCGGCCGATGGGATCTATGCGGTAACCGTGGAGTTGCGCACCGGGCCCCACACCGGTATGTTGTACATCGGCGAACGGCCTACGGTGCAGAGTGCGCACCATCAGCGCGTGGTGGAAGTGAACATCTTCGATCTCGACCGCGATCTTTACGGCGAGACGATAACGGTACGTTTTGTGGAACGAACGCGCGAGGACATGCGATTCGCGGACCTTGATGCGTTGAAGCAACAGCTCCACATGGACGAGAGAACGGTGAAACAACGGTTGGCGCAACGATCATGAAAAGAACAGGCTCTGCCGCCGCCATCGGCGTGTTGCTGTTGCTTTCTGCGCTGCCCGCGAGAGCTCAGTTGCTGGATGCCGTCGCGCTGGATACGGTGCGCACCTACCGGAGCATGGAGCGTGCGTTGAAGGATCCGGACAAGGTGTATCGCTTGGACCTGTCAGGAGCGAAGTTGAAGGAGCTTCCCGTGGAGATCTACACGCTGAAGAACCTGAACGCGTTGGACATCAGTGGCAACAAGCTGAAAGAACTGCCCGAGCGGTTGGGCGAGTTCGTACATCTGCAAGAGCTGCGCGCCTCGCGCAACAAGCTGGAGCAATTGCCTGCGGGCCTGTGCAAGTTGGTACACCTGAAACGCATCGATGTAAGCCGCAACGCACTCACCGGTCTGCCCGGTTGCATCGGCGCGCTCACCGAAATGGTGTCGATGGACCTTTGGGACAATGATCTCGCGGAATTCCCGGAAGAAATGGCGGATATGCTGGCGCTCCGGTTCATGGACCTGCGTGCCATCCAGTTCGAGGAGCCCGAGATGGAACACATCCAAATGCTCGTACCCAAGGCGAAGGTGTACTTCAGCCAACCGTGCAATTGCGGCATGTGATGGTGTTGGCCTTATCGCCGCACATCGCGTGGGGCATGGAGTGGACGGCGGTCGCCCTCAATATCACCTTTACTGTACTGATCGGTCTGGAGCGTCGGTCGGGCTGGCTCTTCGGCTTCGTTGCCGCCTTGATCGGCGTGGTGCTTTACGCCGCACAAGACGCTTGGTTGATGGCCGCGCTGAACGGCTTCTATGCGGTAATGGGCCTGTACGGTTGGTGGAACTGGGGCCGTCCGGAGAATTCCAAAGGCATCGTGATCACTTCGCTTCAGCAGCATGTGTTGCTTGTTTCCATCGGCATCTTAGGCACCTGGGCGCTGGTGGAGCTGATGGCGCGCATGGGAGTCCCCGGCCGGTACCAATGGATGGAGGGTTTCATCGCATCGTTCGCCATGGTGGCCACATGGCTCATGAGCCGCAAGGCATTGGAGAACTGGATCTATTGGACCGTTGGCGATCTGGTGGCCGTGGTGTACAACCATTGGATCGGGTACGATGGTTACGCTCTGCTCAATGGTGTATACATCGCACTGGCCGTTGTGGGACTCATCCGCTGGCGTCGGCAGTGGCAGGCACAAGGCCTCCGGGCAGCCTAGCGTGGTGCCTCTGGCAGGTCGCCGTGCTCCCGCTTCAGCGGCCGTTCGTAGAAGGTGGTCACGATCAACAGGAAGAAGAGCAGGTACAGGCTGTCTTCCAGCGGGATGGTATTTAGCCGGATGCCGAGGTTCTCCGCGTTGTTGTACCACACGATCGGTTCGGGCAATAGCCAACCCGTGAGGATGCTGTTCACCAGAAAGAAGGGGATCAAGCTGACGGCATAGCCCACGTAAAAACGTCCCAGCCACGGACTTTTCGCAATGAACACATGATAGGCTAGGAACAGCGCCGTGCAGAAGAAGGTGACGTTCGTATAGATCCGTCCCCAGGACATCAGGCCCACCAAGAGCAATGTTCCGATCAATACGATGCTCAACGGCCGAGCCACGGTGCCCAGCACATCGCGGCGCACGAAATGGCGCATCACCTCGTACAGGAACATGCAGCTATATGGGATCGTGAGGAAGAACAACCATTCTTCCAGTGGGAGGTGCAAGAAACGGGGTCCGAGGATGTAGCGCGGGTTGAAGCCCCATACACCATATGCGGTGAATATCGCATCCCACACCAAGAAGACTGCGCACATCACGGCCATGCCGATGAACAGTCCCGACCATTTCTTCCAGAACCGGATCCGTGGTTCGAAACTGGCGAGCAGAGGGAAAGACAGGCTGAACACGTCCAGAAGAAGGTAATAGTAGCGCTCCACAATGGCAAAGGAACACCTCCAACTGGGAAAAGTGCGGTGGCATGGAATGAAGAAGCCCTCTGTTCCGATCGTCATTCCCGCGAAGGCGGGGATCCTGGAACAGGGGGCTTCTTCGCAGCGGGCGAACTATTCCTTCACAAAACGACCAGTAGCGGTCACGGTCCCGTTCGTCACCTCGATCTGGTAACTGCCCGAAGCCAAGCCTTGGGTGGAGAACCGCACGAGATCTCCGTTGCGTTGCGACGGTATGACCACCAAGCGAGCCGCGGCATCGATGACGCGGAACTTGGCCGCAGCGGACAAGCTCGACGGCAGTTGGACGTTGACGAGATCCGTCGTGGGGTTGGGTGAAACGGATAGCGTAAGGCGCTCTGCACGTTCTCCGATGCCCGTTGTAAGATCAGTGGTGCCGATGTTCATATGGAATTGCGAACTACCACCGACCACGAGCTTCGCACCGAGCAATTCGATGTCCATCGCCGGACCTTGGAAGTCGCAATAGGGAGCAACATCGTCCGCAGTGCCATTGAAGACCACCACGCCGGACCCATAGGTCAACCCGGAATACACCGAGATGTTACCGGCGATATAGATCTTGCCGTCCTTCTCCACCATGGCATTCGCATAGGAGGGTGCATCGACCGGTGAGACCGTGATGTAGTTCCCGATGTTGGGCATCAGTTGCTCCCAGCTCGTTGCTTCGGCGGTGATGCGCGCCAAGCCGAAGGAGTTGCCGATCATGGAGGCCATATCGCCAGTGGCGTACAGCTGACCATCCTTGATGAGCAGGTCGCGAACGGTGCCGTTCAACCCGTCGCCAAGTTGTTCCCATGTGTTGCCGTTCAGCCGTGCCGCATGGAGGATCGCATTGCCGCTGGAAAGGAAATTGTCGGTGAACGCTCCGCCCGCTACCAAAGCGCCATCGAACGTTCCCAGTGTGAGGATGGGCTGGTTCAGCACTTGGCCAACGTACACCCAATCGGTGGTCCCCATGCGCGCTACCAAGTAGTCCGTGCCTGCGAAACCTCCACGTCCGCCGGAGGCATGGAGCATACCGTTGTGTACATGGAACGCGTGGATCTCCGAGTATTTGCCGGAGAATACCGTGTTGGCATCCCAGGTGGTCCCGTTCCAACGGAGCATGTCCACACTTCCGGAATCGAAGGAGCCACCGATGTAGATGGAGCCATCGAATTCGATCGCGTCGTTCACCGTGCCCTCGATCAAGGAACCCAGGCTTTCGTAGCTTGTTCCATTCCACACGGCAACGCGTTCGTATGCCACGCCACCGGCTTCGGTGAAGAGCCCGGCCACCAATAGGTCGCCGTTTTCGAGACGCAGCAGTTCGGACACTTCACCGTTCGTTCCGCCACCGAGCGGCACCCACGGAATGGATGGCGGATAGCCCGGCTGTATCCAGGCAAGCTCATCACCGGTGAAGCCGTTGTCCGCGGCCCATGCACCGATCTCGGGCCAATGCATGTCGCGGATGTAAGCCTGGTTCATTTGCGCACTGATGCGTTCTGCCAATACACGATCACCGCTCTCAATGATCAGCTGGCCCACAGCGCAGGCCGTGTTGTTCGGGTCGATGAAGATGGGATTGCGGAAGGGCTGTACATGGTTCTGCGGGAAGCGGCCGTTGTCCGCATAGCGCTCAAGGCCTTGTATAAGATCAGCACGGTGTTGTGCTTGATCGGCGGACAGCCCTTCTGGTGTTACCGATGCGAGATGCTCGCGCACCAAGTGAAGGTGCTGCGCGATGCGCTCGGTATCGTTCCTGAACGACACCATACGTTCCCCGTTCGGGAGGTCGGCAGCATAGGTGTTCCATTCCGCGTTCACCTCGATCAGGTGATCGCGCAAAAGCGCTTCTTGTTGCGGGGCGAGTTGTGCGTTCGCAACGAACGCGGTGCCCAGCAGGGCGGAGAGGAGTATCGAACGTTCCATGGGGCGGTACGGGTTGGTTCTTTTGAATGAGGTTTCGAACAGCAGACACCGATCACCGGCACATCCGCTGCCTGAATGGTGACGGAAAGTTACTTTGCCGATGCATCGTTTGCGCCGACCGATCTGGCGACCGCGCCAACATCCATGTTCAAGATCGCTATCGTAGGGCCCGAAAGCAGCGGCAAGACCACCTTGACCGAGGCGTTGGCGCAGCACTATGGATGTCTGTACACGGCGGAATTTGCGCGGATCTACTTGGCAGATAAGGGCCCAGGATATGTTGAGGAGGACCTGCTGCACATCGCACATGGTCAGCTTTTGAAGGAACGCGAAATGCAGCAGCTCGCGCATGATCGCAGGAATGGTCTGCTGGTCTGCGACACGGATCTGTTGACGATCCGGATCTGGAGCGAGGAGGTCTACGGACGAAGCGCGCCGGAGTTGCTCACGCTCTCTCAACACCACCACTACGACCACTGGATGCTCTGCCGCCCGGATATTCCGTGGGAACCGGACCCGTTGCGTGAGAACCCGCACGACCGCGATCGCCTTTTCGAGGTGTACGAAGCGATGCTGAAGAAGCTGGCCAAGCCTTACACGATCCTCGAAGGACCACTGGGTGATCGCCTGCGGAAGGCCATCGCAGCGATCGACATGCGGGAGCGCTGATCGGCCGTTATTCGAGGAGTGGGCCTTGGCTGTCGACATGATGTACCTTCGCCTCGTCATTGCATCGGGGTGCCCGTCAAAAGGCTGAGATCAAACCCGTAGAACCTGGGCAGGTAATGCTGCCAAGGGACCACGCTTCCGCTTCGCGGGACGCCCCCGTGCAAGGGCCTTACACACGGAAGAGCATGCTGAAGAAGATGGTGTTGGCCGCGGGCATTGCGCTCGCCGGGGTATCGCAAGCACAGGTGCGTTTGATCGGAACGGTGCTGAGCGAGGGCATGGGACCGCTCGGCTTTGCGCAGGTCGGGCTGGTGGGGTCGGACTTCAGGGCCGTTGCCGATGACCAGGGGAGGTTCCGCATCAGCGGGCTGTGGGCGCAGGACTACGCGTTGCGGATCTCCTTCGTCGGATACACCACACTGGATACCACGGTCACGTTGCAGCAAGGCGACAATGCCATGGCTTTCCGGTTGCGCCCGGCTACACGCATGCTGGGCACCGCAACAGTGGAAGTCCTGCGCACGGGTGATCGCGCACCCTTTGCGAAGAGCACGGTCACGAAAGAGGACATCGCGCGCATCAACACCGGTGTGGATCTGCCGTACTTGCTCGAGATGCAGCCCAGCGTTGTCACCACGAGCGACGGGGGCACTGGGATCGGCTACACCGCCATGCGGATACGCGGAAGCGATGCCACGCGCACCAACATCACCGTGAACGGAGTGCCCTTCAACGATCAGGAGAGCCAAGGGGCATTCCTCGTGAACATGCCCGACATCGCGACCAGTGCCGAGGATATAGAGATCCAGCGCGGTGTGGGCACCAGCACCAATGGTCCGGCCGCGTTCGGTGCCAGCGTGAACCTGCGTACCACCGCTGTGCAACGTGATCCTTGGGGTCTCGTGAGCGCCACCGGCGGAACCTACAACACGCAGCGTTATTCCGTCAGCGCGGGCACCGGCTTGATCCAGGAGAAGTTCAGCTTCGACTTGCGCTTATCGTCGATCACCACGGATGGCTACATCGATCGCGCCACCGCCGATCTCAAGAGCTACTTCCTGCAAGGTGCTTGGATCGGCAAGACCAGATCGCTGCGTTTCATCACCTTCCGCGGAAAGGAGATCACCTATCAAGCATGGGACGGTGTGCCACGCGAGCTGATCGACACCGACCGCACCTACAACGGATACAGCTATGCCAACGAAGTGGACAACTACGACCAGACACACTACCAACTGCTGCTTGAACAACGCATCGGAACCAAGGCCACACTGGGCCTCACGCTCTTCCGCATGTTGGGCGAAGGATACTACGAGCAATACAAGGCCGAGGACGACCTCGCGACCTACGGCATCGCACCAGCAGTGATCAACGGCGATACCATTACCAGCACCGACATCATCCGCAGGCGTTGGTTGGACAATGCACTCACCGGCGCGAACGCGAGCGCGGACATCGAACTCGGCAAGCATCGTTTGGTGTTGGGTGGCAGTTACAGCGACAACCAAGGCGCGCACTTCGGCGAAGTGATATGGGCACGCTACGCAGGCAGCGGTGCGATCCGCGATCGCTACTACGACAACGATGCCGTGAAGACCGACGCGAACGCTTTCGCCAAGTTGACCTACGCCGTGAACGAGAAGATCGATCTATACGGTGATGCACAGGCCCGCCACGTGGATCACTCCTTCCTCGGCTTCAACGACCAACTGGCGAACATCACGCAGCAGGTGCAGTACACGTTCTTCAACCCGAAGGCCGGGCTGCTGTGGCGCCTGCACGAAGGTGGCCGTGCATACGCCTCCTTCGCGGTGGCGAACCGCGAACCCAATCGCAACGACCTCGAAGAGACCACACCGACCAGCCGGCCGAGCAGTGAACGGCTGATCGACTATGAACTCGGCTACGAGCGACACACCGGCCGTTTTAGCGCAGGAATAAATGGATACTACATGGACTACACCGACCAACTCGTGCTCACGGGCGAACTCAACGATGTAGGCGCTGCGCTGCGCACCAACGTGGCCAGCAGCTACCGCGCAGGGGTCGAATTGATGTTCGCCGCGCAACTCGCCAAGCACCTGCAATGGCGCGCCAACGCCACCCTCAGCAGCAACAAAGTGCGCAACTTCGATGAGTTCGTGGACGACTGGGACAACGGTGGACAAGCGGAGAACCGATACGCCGAAAGCGACCTCGCCTTCTCACCCACCGTCATCGCCGGCAGCGAACTCAGCTACCGCATCCTGGACAAGCCGAAGCAGGGTAGCGCCGAACTCACGCTGGTCACCAAATACGTGGGCCGGCAGTACCTGGACAACAGCGGCAGCACAGACCGCATGCTCGACGCCTATGTGGTCAACGACCTGCGCGCCAACGTCGCGCTGCTCACTTGCAAAGGCACCAAGAGCATCAACTTCAACCTCACCGTCCGCAACCTCTTCAGCGAGTTGTACGAAAGCAACGGTTGGGTCTACAGCTACGTGCTCGACGGCCGGCGTCAAGAGATAGTGGGCCTGTTCCCGCAAGCGCCGCTCAATATCCTGGGTGGTGTAACAGTGCGGTTCTGACCGATCACCCGTGTACCGCTTCGCTCATGGCGAAGATGTGCTCGGGATCCTGTTCGAAGGCGGTGCCCACGACCAGTACATCCGCTCCGGCGTTGCAGAGCGCGCGGGCGGTCTCGGCATCACGGATACCGCCGCCGATAATGATAGGCAGATCGACCTGTGCGCGCACTGCGGCGATCATCGCTCGGCTCACCGGGCGTTCGGCGCCGCTGCCCGTATCCATATAGATGGTGCGCAGGCCCAACAACGAACCGGCCAACGCCGTGGCTGCGGCGATCCCCGGTTTGTCATGCGGAATGGGCAGCGTCCGGCTCACGTAGCTCACTGTGGTGGGCTTGCCACCATCAACAAGCATATATCCCGTGGGAATGGCCTCGATACCCAGCGCTTTGATGGTAGGTGCCGCGGTAACATGGTGCCCTATCAGCAACTCCGGGTTGCGACCGCTGATCAGCGACAGGAAAAGCACCGCATCGGCATGGGCGCTCAATTGTGCTGGACTTCCAGGGAAAAGGACCACAGGACTGTCGCTCAGTTCGCGGACGCGGTGTACGCAACGGTCGAATGCGGCGGATGTCAGCAAGCTACCGCCAACGAAGATCAGGTCGGCTTTGGCCATGCAGGCGTTCTGCACAGTGCGCTCCAAGTGCTTTTCGTCCTGCCCGAAGTCAGGGTCGATCAGGACCGCCAATTGCTTGCGCCCCGCACGGTTTGCGGCTTCGAGGTGCTGAAGGATGCGGCCCACAGTGCGAACATACGGATCGCGCTGCGGACCGTGGGGATAACGAGGGGTAGTAGGCATGCGATGAACGATCGTCCGTGGTAAAGGACGAAGCGGACCCGCAAGGGCTGTGCGGCCGCGGATCCTATTTTCGCCGCCGATGAGCGCTCGCCCTTTGAAAGTGCTGCAGATCTCGTTCGCCTGCGAACCCGAACGGGGCAGCGAGCCGAGCGTCGGTTGGAACGTGGCGTGGCAAGCATCGCGCAAGCAACCGGTATGGGTGCTCACCGATCCCTCGCACCGCGACAAGATCCAAGCGTGGCTGGTGAAGAACGGCGAGACCAGGATCAAGGTGAGCTACCACGCCATGCCATCTTGGACACAATGGATGTGGAAGGTCCAGTTCACGGTGAATCTCTACTACTACCTCTGGAACATCGGAGCGGCACGCACGGCGCGGGCGCTGCATGCGAAGGAGCGGTTCGATGTGGTACACCATGTCACCTATGTGCGATACTGGATGCCAAGTGCAGGATCGGCCTTGGGCATTCCGTTCGTTTGGGGCCCGCTGGGGGGTGGAGAATCCGCGCCTCCGGGTTTCCTGAAAGGGCTGGGATGGAAGGGCCGGTTCGATGAGGGACTGCGGGCCGCGATGCGCTGGGTCTTCGAGCGGGATCCCCGGTTGAAGTCGTGCGCCAAGGCTGCTAGTGTTGCGATCGCATGTTCCGAGGAAACGGCCACGCGCATGCGTCGGCTGGGTGTAAAGGACCTTCGTGTGATGTCCAGCATCGGGATCGACCCCGGTGGCTTGGGCGAGGTCGCAACACGTCCTGCGGATGGCAAGGTACGCTTCATCAGCGTGGGGCGCCTGCTGCATTGGAAAGGATTCCACTTCGGATTGGAGGCCTTCGCGAAGGCGGATCTGGCCAATGCAGAGTTCGTCGTCGTGGGTGGCGGACCGCAACTGGAGCGGCTCAAAGCAATGGCCACCACCTTGGGCATCAACGACAAGGTCACCTTCACCGGAGAATTGCCATGGCGCGATGGGCTGCAGCAATTCCGACGGGCCGACGTGCTCGTACATCCCAGTCTGCACGATTCGGGCGGCTTCGTGCTGCTGGAGGCCATGGAGATGCGCAAACCTGTGATCTGCCTCGATCTTGGCGGACCGGGCGTCTATGTGAACGGCTCCACGGGGTTCGCCATCAAAGCGCAGTCCATCCCGCAGGTGATCGATGACCTGGCAGCAGCCATGCGGAAGCTGGCCGATGATCCTGCTTTGCGAATGGCACTTGGTGATGCAGGCCATCAGCGGGCCTTACGGGAATTCACGTGGGAAAGCAAGGCCCAGCAGCTGGATCGGATCTACCAGGAAGTAGCCCGCTGAGCCGAAGGCCCTCATCGTGAACAGTTCGGCCAGTTCCGTCGTTGTTTGCCCGGAAGTCAGGTGGAATGCCCTGGTCCCATCCCTTTGAACACCCTTGGCACCACTTCTCAGCCCACCGTCCGTCTTGTTGGGAGACCCCGTAAAACCTACCTTTGCAGCCTCATGAATACGACCATGCCCCAGACCAAAGAACAGCTCAAGTACAAGGTGAAGGATATGACCCTCGCCGACTGGGGCCGAAAAGAGATCGAACTGGCCGAAGCCGAAATGCCGGGCCTCATGTCCCTGCGCAAACAGCACGGTAAGGACAAGCCATTGAAAGGTGCCCGCATCGCCGGTTGCCTGCACATGACCATCCAGACCGCCGTGTTGATCGAGACCTTGAAGGAGCTCGGCGCCGAGGTGAGTTGGAGCAGTTGCAACATCTTCAGCACACAGGATCATGCAGCTGCCGCCATCGCAGCTGCCGGTATTCCCGTGTTCGCTTGGAAAGGATTGAACGAGACCGACTTCGACTGGTGCATCGAGCAGACCATCTTCGCGTTCGAAGGCGGAAAGCCTTTGAATATGATCCTGGACGATGGCGGTGACCTCACCAACATGGTATTCGACAAGTTCCCGGAGCTCGTTGCCGGCATCAAAGGCCTCAGTGAAGAGACCACCACCGGTGTCCATCGCCTGAAGGAGCGTGAGAAGAACGGCACCCTGGTGATGCCTGCGATCAATGTGAACGACAGCGTTACCAAAAGCAAGTTCGACAACAAATACGGTTGCAAAGAGAGTGCAGTGGATGCGATCCGCCGCGCTACTGATGTGATGATGGCCGGCAAAGTGGCCGTGGTCGCTGGGTACGGCGATGTGGGCAAAGGCACGGCGGCATCACTGCTCGGCGCCGGAGCGCGTGTCATCGTTACGGAGATCGACCCCATTTGCGCGCTGCAAGCAGCAATGGACGGTTTCGAAGTGAAGAGCATGGCCAACTGCGTAGGTCGCGCCGACATCATCATCACCAGTACCGGCAACTGCGACATCATCCGCGCTGAGCATTTCGAGGCCATGAAGGACAAGGCCATCGTGTGCAACATCGGCCACTTCGACAACGAGATCGACATGGCGTGGTTGAACAAGAACCACGGCAAGAGCAAAGTGGAGATCAAGCCACAAGTGGACAAATACACGATCAATGGCAAGGATATCCTGATCCTCGCTGAAGGCCGCTTGGTAAACTTGGGTTGTGCCACCGGACACCCCAGCTTCGTGATGAGCAACAGCTTCACGAACCAGACCTTGGCACAGTTGGAGTTGTGGGTGAACCACGCCAACTACGAGAACAAGGTGTACGTGCTTCCCAAGCACCTCGATGAGATGGTGGCCCGCCTGCACTTGGAGAAGATCGGTGTGGAACTGGAGGAATTGAACGACAAGCAAGCCAAATATATCGGCGTTGCCAAGTCCGGTCCATACAAGAGCGACGAGTACCGCTACTGATCGCCACTGTTCGTTGAAAGCCCCGGATCCATCATGGATCCGGGGCTTTTCTTTTGGTCGCAGATCACCGGGGGATGAGGGGAGAACAGTGAACGGCGAGTTGGCCTAGGGATAGCCACCAGCACTCCAACCTCACCACTACGTCAGTTGTAGATCCGCAGGATCGTTCCGTTGAAGGTGGTATTGTAGCGCTGCAAGTTCAGCGCAGCAGGTCCTTCCAGCACACTACCATCGGTGATCAGGAAAGAAGAGTTGCAGCACATCGTATCCCGGGCCATGATCTCCGATCCATCCACCACCACGCGGCACAGATCAGCGGGTTGGTAGGGGCAATGCCGGTCCATGGCAACGAACTCATCGTTGCTGGCGCGGTACACGATCAACCCTTGTGAACCTCCGGAGAGGTAGAGCCAACCGCCCGGTACAGCAAGATCGATGTAGGACGGGTTGTTCACGTTGATACTGATATCCAGCGGTGTTAAAGGAACACCACCGCGTTCGTCCTTCTTGCAACTCGTGCTTCCGAGCAGAAGCGCTAAGCACAAGGCGGTAACATACATGGAGCGTTGGTCGGTCACGGTTGTATAGAACGCAAGGAGACAAAGGTATTGTGTCGGTCATCGTCGGTGGTCGGTCGTCGTATCCTTGTATCCATGATCAGGAAATGGCTGGCCCCGGTCCTCGTTCTCGTTGCGCTGCTCTGCGTGCCTGTGCAACTCGCAGCGCAGGATGCCGGTATCCCACGCAAGAAGCAGGAGAAGCTCTTGGAAAAGAAGGCCAAGGACGACAAGGAACAGCAGGCTAAAAAGGAGAAGGAGGACCGCAAGCGTCATCTTTCCATACAGGACAAAGCCACGCGCAAGCGGATCAAGCACAACACGAAACGTGCGGACCGTGGTGGCAGCGATCGCCACAGGGACGGGTTCTTCCAGCGTACTTTCGGATTGTGACGCGCGATCAGAGGTGTCCATCGAGACCGCACCTTTGCTCGTTCTCCAGTACTGTTGGCCCCATGTTGCAGATATCTTTCGCTCCTTGTTGTCCACGATGTGTGCCCCGGCTCCCTATCAGCCCATGATCACTACCCTCGGTCCTTCGCTCGGACAAGGAGCGGTGCGGTTTATCAGTATAACGGTCGATCGTGTTACTTTCTATATTAGCGCCCCCTCGTTGCCCTGTTACGCTGAACGTAAAACCTATTGTTGATGTTGAGAAGGTTATTCTCCACAGTCGCCTTGTCCTTGTTCGCCATGCTTGCCTTGCAAGCACAGTCCGGTGCGGGCAGTCTGAAGGGCAAGATCTCCGATAAGAAGTCGGGTGAACCGCTTCCCTTCGTGAACATCGTGGTCGAGAACCGCGGCACGCAAGTGTCCGGGGGCGACACCGATTTCGATGGGAATTATTTCATCAAGCCGATCGATCCTGGGACGTACGACGTGATCGTGAGCTATGTGGGCTACCAGCCTTACAAGCAGACCGGTGTGGTGGTCAACAGCAACAAGATCACGTTCTTGGACATCGGTCTCAGCAGCGGTATCGAGTTGAAGGAATTCGAGGTGGTGCAGTACACGGTGCCCTTGATCGACAAGGACGGCGGTGCTTCCGGGGGTACTGTGACCCGTGACCAGATCGCGAAGATGCCGGGTCGTTCGGCGAACTCCATCGCCAGTACGGTGGCCGGGGCCAGTACGGATGGTACGGGCGGGGGGATCAGTATCCGCGGTTCACGCACCGAGAACACCTACTACTATATCGATGGAGTGAAAGTGCCTGCGGGCGCAGGTACCGGATTGCCCAAGAGCGCGATCGAGGAAGTCCAAGTAATAACGGGTGGTGTTCCGGCGAACTACGGTGACGTGACAGGTGGTATCATCAATGTCACTACGCGCGGCCCTAGCCGCAACTTCTTCGGTGGTGTGGAGTATCTCACCTCGGGCTACAAGACCGGCAAGGACATCACCAACATCGTTGGCTTGGACAAATATGCTTTCAACCAGGTAGAGGCCAGTTTGAGCGGCCCGATCCTTTTCAAAAAAGACAGCTTGGGCAACAAGACCAAGCCCTTGGTCGGCTTTTTCCTTTCCGGACAGTACACCAACACGGTGGATCCATTCCCCAGCTACACCGGAGACGTGCGTGTTCGCCCGGAGGTGCGCGACCAGCTGCTGTCCAACCCGGCCCTGCTCTTGCCCAATGGACCCAACGATGTGATATTGGCCTACTCCAGCGACTTTTTGCGCAATAGCGATATTGAGAAGCTGAGGACGCAGCAGAACGCGGGTCGTACCACTTATCTGGCTTCGGGCAAGATAGATATCACCACCACGCCTACGGTCAACCTGACCCTTGGCGGATCATTGGACTATGGCAATCGGCAGGATTTCAACCGCAACAACTCCCTGCTGAACGCCGAGAACAACTACCGTTTCAAGGAGAGCACTTGGAGGGGATACATCAAGCTTACCCAGCGCTTCGTCAACCGCACGGATGAGGAAGAGAAGAAAGCCACGGTGCAGAATGCTTTTTATACCTTGCAGTTGGATTATTCCCGCTACCAGAACGGAGCAAGTGATTTTGTCCATGGGGATAACCTGTGGGACTATGGGTATGTAGGTAAGTTCACCACACTGCGTGCACCACAGTTCGGTTTCGTGGACAGCTTGCCAGGTCAATGGACACAGATCGGGGAACGCGATACGTTGATCCAGTTCACACCGGGTACTCAGAACCCTGACCTGGCGTCGATCAATACATTCTACTTCAACGCATTGCCGCAAGAACGTTTCCCCTTGAGCGAGCTCGTTGGTTTCGGCGTTGACCCCAACTATGTAGGGTACTACCAGAACTTCGTAGAGATCCAGAACCGGGGTGCTTTGTTGAACGGGGCGCAGCCACGATCGTTGTACAGTCTGTGGAACAACATCGGGCTGATCGATGACCCCAACGGGGCAGAATACCGCAAGCGCCGCAACGACCAGCTTCGATTCACAGCGTCAGGTAGTGCGGACATCGGTGCGCATGCCATCGCTCTCGGCATCGAGTATGAGCAACTGACACAGAACCAGTACGATCTTGCTCCGGTGGGCCTGTGGACCAGGGCCCGTCAGTTGGCGAACGCCCACTTGCAAGAGTGGCAGGACGATGTATCCACCGGTACCGTGGACCTTCCCGGTAGCACACTGCCTTTCGTGCTGTATTCCAGGATCTATGATGAAGGAACACAGACCACCTTCGACCGTAATTTGCGTGCTGCATTGGGTTACCCTGTCGATGGGGTCAGCCGCATCGACATCGACGCATTGGATCCCGGTGTTTTCGCGCTTGGCATGTTCTCTCCGGATGAATTGTTGAACAACGGTAGCAGCTTGGTCAACTACGTAGGCTACGACCACTTAGGGCGGAAGTTGACCAGCAAGCCGAGCTTCTCCGACTTCTTCGACGGACGTGACCAGGACGGCAACTACACCCGCCTCCAAGCGCCTTTCGCTCCGGTATACATGGCTGGTTACTTGATGGACAAGTTCGCCTTCGATGACATCATCTTCAACGTCGGTGTGCGTGTTGACCGTTACGATGCGAACCAGAACGTTCTGAAGGACAAGTATCTCTACCAGGACGCGTACACTGCAGGGTCCGCGGTACCGGATGCGAGCATTCGTTCCATCCTGAACAATCGCCCGAGCAACATCGGCGAAGACTTCGTGGTGTACGTGGACAACTTCGGAACACCGAACACGGTGAAGGGTTACCGTGACGGTGATACGTGGTACTCCTCGCAAGGTGTTGAACTCGCCGACGGCTCGTCACTCCAAGAGGCCGGTCAGATCCGTCCATACTTGATCGAGCGTGGGGAAGGCGGTGACGTGCTTGCTGCGGATGGTGTTACCAAAGCATCGGACCTGAGCAAAGAGGCGTTCCGCGACTACACTCCGGTGATCAACGTGATGCCACGTATCGCGTTCTCCTTCCCGATCTCCGACGAGGCGGTGTTCTTTGCGCACTACGATGTTCTTACCCAGCGACCAACGGCGGGTGACTCTCGCTTGAACATGGTGAATATGGCGTACATCCAGAACACCGGGAACGTTCTCACCAACCCGAACCTGAAGCCGACCAAGACGATCGACTACGAATTGGGCTTTCAACAGGTGTTGAGCAAATCCTCGTCCCTGAAACTGTCCGCTTTCTACCGCGAACTGCGCGACCAGATCCAGATCCGCAACGTGGCGAATGCATGGCCGCGTAGTTATCGCACCTATGATAACTTCGACTTCGGCACCGTGAAGGGCTTTACGGCCACCTTCGACCTGCGCCGCACCGGAAACATCTGGATGCGTGCCAACTACACCTTGCAGTTCGCGGATGGTACCGGTTCGGGCCCCACCACCGGTATCAGTTTGGTGAACTCCGGCCAGCCGAACCTGCGCACGATATCGCCGTTGGACTTTGATCAGCGCCACAAGTTCCAGATCACCTTGGATTACCGCTATGGTGGTGGCAAGGACTACAACGGGCCTATGCTCTTCGGCAAGGCGATCCTGCAGCGCACGGGTGTCAACGTCGTGAGCAACTTGGGCAGTGGCACACCTTACAGCCGCAGCAGCCAGGTATACAACGAAGGCGCGGGTAGCGGTAGCTACGCACTGGACGGTTCCCTCAACGGGGCTCGCCTGCCTTGGTTGTTCACCACCAGCGCACAGTTGGATCGGGACTTCCCATTGAGCTTCGGCGGCAAGGAAGGGGAGAAGGCCAAGAGCGCGAACCTCAACGTGTACCTGCTCGTGAATAATGTGTTCAACACGCAGAACATCACGAACGTCTTTCGCTACACCGGCTCTGCGGACAACGACGGTTACTTGGCATCGGCCCAATCACAGCCGCAGATCGCCGCACAGAACGACCCCGACGCATACCGCGACCTCTACGGGCTGAAGATCAACACCCCGTTCAACTACGGCGCTCCCAGGACCATTCAGGTGGGTGTCCGTTTCGATTTCTGACCCCACGCAAACGCACGATCATGAAAGGCACACAAGGAGCATTCGGCACCAGAACCTTCGCTCTTGGCCTCGCCGCGTTGCTCGTCCTCCCGACGAGCGCATGGAACCCGCCTCGCCAAGCAGGTTCTTCAGGCCTCCAGACCGAGCGGCCTAGGGCGGCAGCTTGCGTACCGGCATCGGCATTGACAGATATCAGCTATAACAACGTTCACGCCGTGCTGGAGAACGGTGGTAACATGTGGACCCGCCGGGGAGGTAACAGCCTTTCAGCATACGAGGTCCCCAAGAGCCAGAACCTGGATTGGTCCAACGCCTCCGCCATCTATGCCGGTGGTCTCTGGATGGGTGGTATTTCCTCCGATAACCAGTTGAAGCTCGCTGCGGTGCTCTTCCGTACGGATGGCAACGATTTCTGGCCGGGCCCTTTGACCAACACGGGTGAAGCATCCGTGGAACCCGAAGTCTGCGAGCCGTACGACCGTTTCTGGGTAACGGAGCGCGCACAGGCCGAAGCCCACATCCAATGGAAACAGTGCCAGGACGCTGGTGATGATTGCAACCTTGATGAGATCTTCCCCAACGGTTATTCCGTTCCACTGTCGTTCACGGAGTGGCCTGCCGAAGGGAATGTTGACGCCGGACAAGATCTTTACCTCGCTCCGTTCTTCGATCTGGGAGGTGATGGCACGTACGATCCTTTCGAGGGAGATTATCCCGACTATGGGTTCGATGAAACGGTGGAAGATTGCAAAAGCCGTCGCCGCGATGATCCGGTGAACCTTTTCGGGGACCACAACATCTTCTGGATCTTCAACGACAAGGGCGATGCCCATACGGAGTCCGGTGCGTTGCCGATCGGTCTTGAGGTTCGTGCACAGGCCTTCGCTTTCAGCTCGAACAACGAGATCAACAACATGACCTTCTACAACTACACGGTCATCAATCAAGGCACACAAACGTTGTTGAACACCTACTTCGGCCACTTCGTGGATGCGGATCTGGGTTGCTCCAACGACGATTTCGTGGGCTGTGATGTGCAGCGTGGTCTAGGCTTCGCATACAACTGGGACGATGTCGACGACAACAACTGCCAAGGTGCGATCGGCTACGGCGCACAGCCACCGGCCATCGGTGTGGACTTCTTCGAAGGCCCATACCAGGATGCCGATACGATGGATAACCCCGGTCCGCAATCCAGCACGGAGGTGTTCGATTGTGTTACGGCCCAGCAGCAGAACGGTATTCCCTACAAAGGCATCGGTATCGGTTATGGCGATGGCTTTGCGGACAACGAGCGTTTCGGTATGCGCGCCTTCCTGTACTGGAACCGGGAAGGACCTTTCGCGACGAACGATCCAGGGCTTCCAGGCCATTTCTATGGCTACTTGCGCGGTATCTGGAAAGATGGTCGCCCCATGACCTGGGGAGGTAGCGGCTACAACGAAAGCACGGGATCGATCCAGACCCGCTACATGTTCCCGTGGAGTTCCGATCCAGTTGGATGGGGTACCAACTGCAGCCCTCAGCCCGATTGGCGCGAGAGCATCCAAGCTCCTCAGGACCGACGTTTTGTGCAGAGCGCGGGTCCCTTCACGTTGGAGCCCGGTGCGTACAACAACATCACCCTGGGTGTGGTGTATGCACGTGCCGCCAACGGTGGTGCGGTCGCCAGCGTTTCCTCCTTGCGTGTTGCGGATGACAAGGCCCAGTCGTTGTTCGACAACTGCTTCAAGATCCTCGATGGTCCGGACGCTCCTGATCTGGAGATCGTTGAGCTGGATCGCGAATTGATCATCTACATGACCAATCCGGAGGGTAGCAACAACAATGTGAACTCCCCCTTGGACTATGTCGAATTGGACCCGATCATTCCCGAGGTCGATCAGAACGGTGATCCCTACGATCGCACCTACGACTTTCAAGGCTACAAGTTGTACCAGTTGAAGAATGCGGACGTCAGTGTATCCGACATCGACAACATCGAACTCGCGCGCTTGGTGTACCAAGGTGATCTGGAGGATGACATCCGGCAGATCGTGAACTATCCTTTCAACGATGTTATCGGCCTACCCGTGCCAATGGAAATGGTCAATGGGGCCAACGTGGGAGTTGCTAGTTCGGTGCGGATACTGGAGGACAAGTTCGCGGCAGGCGATCCACGACTTGTCAATTTCAAGTCCTACTACTATTTGGCGATCGCCTACGGTTATAACAACTACGAACCGTATGATGTGGTCGCCCGTTCGGGTCAGCCCTTCTCTTACGTCGCCAGCAGGAAAGGAGCCTTTGGGGCCATTCGTAAGTACATCGGTATCCCACACCGCCCCGATCCTGCCAATGGCGGCACGATCCAGAACGTCAGCTATGGCGCAGGTCTTCAAGTAACTCGCTTGGAAGGTCAAGGCAACGGCGGATTGGAATTGGCCTTGGAGCGCTCTTCGGAGAACGACATCATGGCCGGTGCACCGTGGCGGAAGGACGAGATCACCTATCGCACGGGACTTGGACCGATCAATGTGAAAGTGGTGGATCCGTTGAAAGTGCCACAAGCGACGTTCGAGTTGTGGTTCAAGGATGATACCCTGACGCCCGGCAATTTGAACGACGCCTACTGGTACATGGTAAAGTTGCCCGGGGGCAGAGACGAGGATACCGTAAAGAGCGAGCGTATCATCAACCTTCAGTATGAGCAGGTGATCCCGCAGTGGGGCTTGAGCGTCAACATCCAGCAGGTGTTCTACGGGGATTTGGCCGGCTTCGGGACAACGGAACCCGCCGGTGATGGCGCCATTGAATTCGATGATCCATCGAAAGCGTGGTTCACCGGTATTCCCGACGGCGAGGCGGAAACCGTCCAGAACTGGATCCGCTCTGGAGCGTACGTGGCTGCGGACAGCACCCAGTACGATGACCGGGCGTACGATCCCGACCAGCTGTACGAGAACATTCTCGGTGGCACGTGGGCACCATGGTCCTTGGTCGGTCAAGTGCCATTCCAGGGTGGTGCAAATTCCGAGACCACCGTTCTGGATCCACACTCATCCACCAACTCAGCCGTCCTAAGTGCTGTGCCCAGCGTGCAATTGGTGATCACCAGTGATCGTACCAAATGGTCGCGTTCACCGGTCTTGGAGCAGGAGGAAGATCCCGCGCTTGCAGAGGGCGGAGCCATTCGGATGCAGCCACGAGTATCGGCGAGTATCGACAAGGACGGACGCAAATCCGGTACCCCCGGTGCCAATGAGGCCGAGGCAGCGTTCATCAACAGCACAGGGATGGGTTGGTTCCCCGGTTTCGCGATCGATCTGGAGACCGGTGAGCGCCTGAACATCGCTTATGGCGAGAACAGCTTCTGGGGTGGTGAGATAGGCCGCGACATGAAGTGGAACCCGAATGATCAGTTCTACACGAACGCGGGAGCACCCTTCTTCGGTGGCTGCCATTGGATCTATATCTTCAAGAACGATCGGCGTGCCGCCACCTTCAACCAAGCATCGCGTGTGCCTTTGTATGATGATGGGCGCTTCATCCGGGAGCAACTGGTGCAAGGGACATCCCCTTTCCAAACGTCGCGTTTCCGGATCTTCCAAGGGATCGCCTGGGTGGGAAGTGCCATGGTGGTTCCCGGCCAGGAATTCATGAGCACCGATGTACGTGTGCGATTGAACGTGAAGAAGGCCTATGCTCCATACGTGGATTATCCGTCCAACCCGGATCCGATCATTCCGGAGCGCAACGCGGGGCTGCCCTTGTACACCTTCGGTACCGCTGGTTTCGCAACGGTGAACAACGATGCGACCACTGCGGAGAACTCACTTGACCTGATCAATGTGGTACCCAATCCGTACTACGCGTTCAGCGGGTATGAGACCACACGGTTGGACAACCGGATCAAGTTCATCAACCTGCCGCAGGCATGTACGATCTCCATCTACTCGGTCAGTGGCACCTTGGTGCGCAAATTCCGCAAGGATAACAGCCTCACCTACCTGGATTGGGACCTGAAGAACACGAACAACATCCCTATTGCCGGTGGCGTGTACATCTGCCATGTGGATGTGCCGGGAGTGGGAGAGCGTGTGATCAAATGGTTCGGCGTGCTGCGCCCGATCGACCTGCAGAACTTCTAAGCCGACGCCAGGACACAATACGGACCGATATGATGCGAACGATGGAACGGAAAGCAATGGTTGCCGCAGTCTTACTGGGCTTGGCGGTCACACCGGCCTTCGCGGGCAACCCCGACCGTGCTGGTTCAGCAGGGGCTACGCAGCTCTTGATCAACCCATGGGCGCGCTCCGCCGGTTGGGGCTTGGCGAACACTGCGTCCGTGCGCGGAGTCGAAGCCATGTACGGCAACGTTGCCGGTCTGTCCATGGTGAACAAGACGGAGATCCTGTTCTGCAACACGCGCTGGCTCAGCGGGTCCGGCACGACGATCAACAGCGTCGGCTTCGGCCAGAAGATGGGTGCTTCGGGGGTGTTGGGGATCTCTGCCACGACCATGGGTTTCGGTGAACTGGAAGTAACAACGGTGAACGACCCCGCTGGTGGCCGCGGGACCTTCAGCCCCACCATGGCGAACATCGGCATCTCGTATGCGAAGAGTTTCTCCACTAGCATACATGGTGGATTGTTGGTGCGGATGGTGTCCGAGTCCATTGCCAACGTGCGTTCACAAGGTGTCTGCTTCGATGCGGGCATCCAGTATGTTACCGGTGCGAAGGAGAACATCCATTTCGGCATTGCCTTGAAGAACGTTGGACCGGCGATGGCTTTTTCAGGTGATGGTCTTTCCGTACAGGGCCTGTTGGCCAGCGGCGATGGCGACCAAATGACGCTGGAGCAACGCTCGGCCCAGTTCGAGATCCCGTCACTGCTGAACATTGGCGCGAGCTATGATTGGCATTTGAACGAATTGAACCGCATCAGTTTCGCAGGTACGTTCATCTCGAACTCCTTCACCAAGGACCAAGGTGTGATCGGCGTGGAGTATGCTTTCAAGAAGATGTTCCACTTGCGCGGTGGCTTCATGTACGAGGCGGGCATCACCAATGACACGGACCGTACCACCGTGTACACTGGACCAAGCGGGGGACTGAGCGTGGATCTCCCGTTCGGTGAAGAGAAGAAGTCGGCTGTGGCCATCGACTACAGCTACCGCTCCACAAATCCCTTCGCCGGCGTGCACAGCGTAGGCATTCGGATCAGTCTCTGATCAGTTCCATACTATCTTTGGAAAGAGGGCCTTTCGGGGTCCTCTTTCATTCCAACCCCACCAAACCCATTCGGCCATGAGCACAACGGCCTACTACACTGAAGAAGGGCTGCGCAAGTTGCACGAAGAACTGCATCATTTGCGCACCGTCGAGCGACCGCACCTCAGCCAGCAGATCGCCGACGCGCGCGATAAGGGCGACCTGAGCGAGAACGCCGAGTACCACGCGGCCAAGGAGGACCAAGGCTTTTTGGAAGCCCGCATCGCCAAGTTGGAAGAGGTCGTTGCCAGCGCGCGGGTGATCGACATGGACCAGTTGGACACCAGCAAGGCCTACATCCACTCCATCGTGAAGGTGAGGCAGATGGGGTCCGGCGCGGAACGTGAGTTCACGTTGGTGGCCGAAAGCGAAGCAGACATCAAGACCGGCAAGATCAGCGTGAGCTCCCCGATCGGTAAAGGCTTGTTGGGTCGGTCCGTTGGTGAAGTAGCCGAAGTGACAACGCCCGCAGGAACGACGAAGTTCGAAGTGTTGGCCATTACGCGCTGAACATGGCGAGCATCTTCACCCGCATCATCAACGGAGAGATCCCCTGCCACAAGCTGGCCGAGGATGACCAGTACATCAGCTTTCTCGACGTCGATCCTGTTCGTATGGGACACGCTCTGGTCGTGCCGAAACAGGAGGTAGATCACTTGTTCGATCTGGAAGGGCAACAACTTGCCGGGATCCTCCCGTTCGCGAAGGAGGTAGCGCGCAAGATCAAGGCCGTGGTACCCTGCACACGTATCGGGATCAGCGTTATCGGCTTGGAAGTACCGCACGCGCACATCCACCTGATCCCCATCGATACGTTGAACGATATGGATTTCCGCGCTGCCCGGGTAAAGGCCACGAACGAAGAGTTCGCCGCGCTGGCCGAGCGCATACGGCGCGCCTGATCGCTTCGGTCAGAGTACCCTGTCCGGGTTGTTCCTGAGAAAGCTGCCCCAATCCTTCCCGCCCCCACGTTTCCCCGAAGTTCCGGCGCTGCGACCCGTGTTGGCGAAGTGATGGCAAACCGCCACCGCGACGGCATCCGTAGCATCGGTACTGGACGGTAGTTCGCGCAGACCAAGGATATTCAAGAGCATGGCGGCGACTTGCTCCTTGGCCGCATTGCCGTTCCCCGTAATACTCTGCTTCACACGTTTGGGAGCGTATTCCACCACACTGAGATCGCGTTGCAAAGCGGAAGCGATCGCCACACCTTGTGCTCGACCGAGCTTCAGCATGCTCTGTACGTTCTTCCCGAAGAACTGCGCCTCTATCGCGAGTTCATCCGGCAAGTGCCGGTCGATGATCTCGGTCGTGCTGCGGAAGATCGCCCGAAGTTTCAGCGTGTGGTCGTCACCGACCTGAAAGCGGATCGCACCGGCCTCGAGCAAGCGTAGGTTACGACCCTCCACGGCGATCACCCCAAAACCCATCACGGTAGTCCCGGGATCAATGCCCAGGATGATACGCTCAGCGGCAGGCCTACTTTTGGCCACTTGCCCGTCTTGGGTAGTACCGATGTCCTTAGGCCGCGCGCTGCTCATGGTGTTCCGTTGGGGGATCTTCCTCCTGGCGTGCGTGTTCCTTTACGTGCGCTTGTTCGGCCCCAAAGGTATCCTTGCCAACGGTGGACTGGGTCGTATCATGGAAGGCGAGCTTCCGTGGCCGACCGTTTTGATCTGTGTGGTGTTGATGTTCGTGAACTGGGCCGTTGAAGCCGTTAAGTGGCGCGCACTGTTGACCCGCGTTGAGCACCTGTCGTTCTTGCGCGCGTTCACGTCCACGATCGCCGGCACAAGCGTGGGGCTCGTCACGATAAACCGCACGGGTGAATTCCTTGGAAGGGTGTTGTTCTTGGCACCGGAAGATCGAGTGGCCGGGAGCTTCGCATCGGCATTGGGTAGCATGGCCCAATTCGTGGTCACCCTATTATTCGGCGGCCTCGGGCTTGTTGCGCTAACGATCCTGCATATTCCATTGCCATGGCCTTCCGGTTGGATCTCCGGCATGTTGGCTACGCTCACGGCCTTGGTCACCTGTGCGGCGCTCGTCCTCTTTTTGCATCCGGGGCTGTTCCGCCAATTGTTATTGATCGTGCCGTTCCTCCGTCGGTTCGAACGCGCATCCTTTGTGCTCTCGCAATTCGAGCGAAGTGATCTGATCACGATCCTGCTCCTGAGCGCTGGTCGATATATCGTCTTCGGATCGCAGTATGTGCTCTTGTTATCGGCGTTCGGTGCCGGGCTGGATCCCTTCACCAGCATGGCTGCCATCACGGTGATCTATTTGATCGCCACACTGATCCCCTCCATCATGCTTACGGAATTGGGTGTGCGCGGCTCCGTGGCTGTAGCCGTTCTGGAACCGATGGGTATTCTTGGAGGCATTGCGCTGATCGCCACGAGTTGTCTTTGGATCATCAACGTAGCAGCACCCGCCTGCGCCGGTAGCCTTATCCTGCTCTTCGCGCGCATCCGTACCAAACGTGACCGCCCCTGATGGATCCATTGATCCCCTCGTTCTTTTTGTTCACAGCCGCACTCGTCCACACGCTGGTCGTCAATGCATGGCGCGATCGGTTGAAGAAGGTCAGGGATGCCCGTGACGTTCCAATTGATGGATCGGGTCCCGGGCCGCATGTGACGGTCATCGTTGCCGCGCGCAATGCCGCGGGAACGCTCGTGCCTCTATTGCAGGATCTCAATGCGCAGGATCTTCCAAAGGAGAATTTCAGCGTGATCGTGGTCGATGATCACAGTGAGGATAGTACCGCACGCATTGTAGAGAGCATGATGCACACGTGGCCCCAACTGAGGTTGTTGAAGAACGAAGGAGGCGGAAAGAAGGCGGCGATAACAACAGGGGTGAAAGCTGCACAGGAAGGCATCATCGTTATCACTGATGCCGATGCGCGGTGTGGTGGTCCTCGTTTGCGGACGGTCCGAGGTACCATGGAACGCGATGGCCTGGATATGCTCTTGCTCCCAGTGCGAACGGAAAGTTCCGGTGGGTTCATCGGTCGGTTGCAGGAAGATGAGCAGGCAGGTCTGTTGGGCATGGCGGCCAGTGAAGCGCTGCTTGGTAGACCCTCCGTAGCGTACGGAGCGAACATGGCCTTTAAGCGCACCGCGTTCGAGGAAGTCGGTGGCTACAGCGGTGATCGGTTCGCGAGCGGCGATGACGTGTTCCTGCTTAAACGCATGAAGAAGGCCGACAAGCGCATCGGTTTCCTGTTGGATGAGCGTGTCCTTGTCACTGTCAAAGCGGAGTCGACCTGGAGTGCATTCGTACAACAGCGCTTGCGTTGGGCCGGCAAGATGCGCGGTGTGCGCGGCGCCTTTTCGTGGATCGGGCTTCTGGCCCTGCTGCTGCCGTGGCTGTTGTTGGCGGCAACGCTGCGGTTCGATGGACAGGCTATGATGGACGGCCACGGCTTTGAGGCGCTGCTCTTCCTGGTCCTTGCTTGGCTGCTGTGGATCCTTCCTCCCGTTGCCTTGGTGGGCGATGTGCGCAGGTTCTTAGGGCAGCGTAGATCACCGCTCATCTCCACGTTCTGCTACGTGCTGTTCGCGGTGTATGCCCCGCTGATCGCGATCGCATCCCTCTTCATCAGGCCGCGCTGGAAAGGAAGAAGGATCTGAGCAGAGCATTCCCTACACCGCTGTCGAGCAGCAGTGCGCAGAGGAGAACACGGACCGCTTAGAACGGCAGATCGTCCTCATCACCACCAACAGGTGGCATGTCGGCAATGCTCGGTGCGGGCGCCGCTTGATAGCTGCCCTTGTTCCCCGAAGCAGGCGAAGCACCCGAGCGCTCGATGCGGTTGCCGCTCAAGCTGAGGAAGTACTTCATCACACCATCCTTACCGGCCCATTCGCGACCGTTCACGAAACAGGTCACGGTCACTTCTTCGCCGTTGTTGAAGCCGTCGAGCAGGCCACAACGATCCTGTGTGAATTCCACCGGTATGTGCTGCGGACGTTGACCGCTGGGTTCGGTGATGATCAATTCGCGCTTGCGGAACTTGTCCGAAACGTCCTGGGTCTTGCCGATCTGCTTGATCGATCCGGTGATGGTTACTTGTGCCATGGGGTGAACGCCGATCTCCGGCGGATTTGAATGTTAGCGTGCGTTGTAGGAAAGCAGTGTTTTCCAAGCATCCTCCACGCGACCCTCCGAGAGCAGGTCGTGGGCGTGTCGGTGCAAGGCGTTCAGCAGTTCTCCGGGTCGGTCTTGTAGGGTGATGAAGGTATCGCTCAATTCGGTGAGTTTGTACTCGTTCACGACAGTCTCGTCCGGAATGGTCACGCAACCACCAAGTTGGCCCAGGTCGTTGCCGGTCAGGATCCTGCTCAGGCGAGCCTCCGGAGGAAGGGCATCCACGCCTATGCCGATCGCGCTGCTTGGCTGGGCCAGTTCAAAGAGGGCATCGCCATGGGCGCGGGCGTAAAAGTGCCCGCCCATGCGGCCCACAAGGTCGATCTTCCGTTGATCGATCTTGCCTTTCTCATCCAGAACGGCTTCATCGATGTGGATCATCACCACCTCACAGATCACCAGGTTGCCGGCACCGCCACCCGTTCCGGTCTCGATCACCTGCTTCACCACACACTCGAACTGCACCGGGCTTTCTTTCACCCGGAAAGGCATGACCTTTACCGAAGCGATGGCCGTGAAACCCGCTTTCTCGAATTCGTTCACCCCTTCCGGATATTCGGTGCTAGCCAGTGAGGCCTGCTGCACCATGGAATAGGTCACTACGTTGATCACCACTTCCGGCACGGCCTTCACATTGTGGTAGCTGTGCTTGGTGGTGTTGTCCCGGCCCCGGCGTGCAGGGCTGAAGATCATCAACGGTGGGTTGGCCCCGAACACATTGAAGAAGCTGAAGGGGCTCAGGTTGGGCTTGCCATCCGCATCAATGGTGCTAGCGAAAGCGACCGGGCGAGGTCCCACGGCCCCAACGAGATAGCCGTGCAGTTCGCCGATGGACAGGTTGGCGGGATCGAAGGATTTCATGGAACAGCAACTGGCAAGTGGAGTGCGAAAGTAATCCGCAGCCGAAAGGCCACCAGAAAGCGAAGAAGGCCGCCTTGCAACAGCAAAGCGGCCTTCAGTATGTGTGCGCGACCACCTATCTGTACAACTCGTAGGTAGCGCCACCAATTTTGAACTGCGCCTTCTTGGAGTTCTCGAACATGAACACGCCATCGCCCTCCTCGGTCTGTAAACTGTAGCGGTTGTCCTCTACGCCGGCAAGGGTATATGTGACCACGGCACTGTCTCCACCTGCGGTATACAGCTTCAGGGCTTTATTGGTAATCGTGATCGTGGCTGGACGCAAGTCCCCATTCATGAAGCTGAGAGCAAGTGCCTCCTCGATCGTTATTGCCGAATCTGTCGCAAGACTGGCAGGCATAAAGGTCGATATCTGCCACATTCCAAGAAAGGGGTCCGAACTCGACTCGTGCTTCGAACAACCCACAAGGAATACGAAACAGCCGAGTAAAACGTAGGAAGTTGTGTGATTACTCATTGGAGTACTTTTCAAGTTCAACAACAGCTGAACCAAGGAAGGGCGAGAATGGGACATCCTCGTATTGTTCGGTATCAAAATTATATAGCCTGGCTTCTTTAATGGTTGCACCACTTTCATCGGAAGTCACAAGCCCTTCAAATTGGAATCGACCGCAAGGTCCTTCCATGTCGACGTTGTAATGATTAATTGTTAAACCTAAACTCACATTCACCCAGCCCGTGACATGAAACCGACAGCCATTACTTGCGGTAATGTACTCATCAATTTCGACTCGCACTGCCTTTGCATCGCTACTTGTAAAGCTCAGGCATATCAAAGCGAAAATTGCAAGGAAGTTCTTCATCATGACCAGGTTGTTTGTTCACATACTCGTTTAGCTTTTCGGCAGCTATCTTCGCAGTCCTTTGGAGCCGCCATAGCCTTGGCGAGGGCGGCTCGCAACCACGGACGTGGCGGAATTGGTATACGCGCCAGACTTAGGATCTGGTACCGTGAGGTGTGGGGGTTCGAGTCCCCCCGTCCGTACTTCGGTCACCATAAGGGTGATCATACACAAGAACAGGGCGATGCATGCATCGCCCTGATTTATACTACACTAATGAACATCGAACGCGAAGATACCGGCACGCTCACCGCCACATTAAAGGTGAAACTGAGCCCCGAGGATTACAACCCGGGTGTGGACAGGGCCTTACGTGAACAACGCAAGAGTGCCGTACTACCAGGCTTCCGGCCCGGCCAAGTGCCCATGACCATCATCAAGAAGCGTGTTGGACGGACCGTGTTGGTGCAAGAGATAGAGCGCTTGATCGATGCCAACTTGAAGAGCTACATCCAGACCAACTCGATACGGGTGCTGGGACAACCTTTGCCGAAACCCGAGAGCAACACGGGCAACGATTGGGAACAACCGGGCGATTTCACCTTCGCCTACGAGTTGGGCATGGCGCCCTCCATCGAGGTGGACCTCACGGACAAGATCGGCGTAGAGTATCCCGTGGTGGATGTGACGGATGAACTCGCCCAGCGCGAGATCACCGACATGCAGCGCCGTTTCGGTAGTGTATCCGACGCCGAAGTGAGCGAAGAGAAGGATATGCTGCTCGGCGACATGATCGAGCTGAACGCCGATGGAACCATCAAGCAGGGCGGCATCATGAACCGCTCCACCATGAGCTTGGAGTACATTGAGGACGCCGCCAGTAAGGCAGCCCTCACGGGCAGGTCACAGGGCGATGAAGTGATCCTGGATCCACACAAGGTGACCAAGGACCACGATGATCTTGCCCGCATGTTGGGTGTGGATCACGATCGGATCCACACGTTGGAAGGCAATTTCCTTTTCCGCATTGCGGAGGTGAAACGAATGATGCCCGTTGAATTGGGCCAGGACCTGTTCGATCGCGTTTACGGAAAAGATGCTGTTACCGATGAGGCCGGGTACCGCGAGAAAGTGAAGGAAGGGCTGGGGATCATGTTCCGCAGGGACAGCGACCGCGTCTTCAAGCGCTTGGTGATGAAGAAGCTACAGGAAGGCACGCGCTTCGAGCTGCCGGATACCTTCCTGAAACGATGGATCGCGGAGACCAGCCAGAACCCGGTGACGCCGGAGCAGGTGGAAGAGAACTACAACGGTTATTCGGAAGGCCTGAAACGCCAGCTGCTGGAGGATCGTGTGATCGAGAAGTATGGCTTGGAAGCAAAAGGGGAGGAGCTTGATGCGTTCTCCAAGCGCTACGTCTCGGACCAATTCATGCAGTACGGAATGCCCGCACCGGAAGGCGAGCAATTGCAGCAGATGGCAGCGCGCATTCTCGGGGATCGCGATCAGATCGGTCGCATCCGCAACACCATAGTGGAGCAGAAGCTGATCACCCACTTCAAGGCGCTGCTCAGCCCAAAGGAGAACAAAGTGAGCTATGATGCGTTCGTAACCTTGGCACGCACAGCTTGAAGTAATCGGGTCGCGAACGCGTCCTTTATCCTACCAAACGCACACGGATGTTCCCATCAGACGAATTCCAGAAGTACGCGGTCAAGCACCGCGGCATTACAAGCACCGCCCTCAATGGGTACGTGAACGCTTCGATGACACCGTACATCATCGAGGAACGCCAATTGAACGTGGCCCAGATGGACGTGTTCAGCCGCTTGATGATGGACCGCATCATCTTCCTAGGCACCGGCATCAACGACCAAGTGGCCAACATCATCCAAGCGCAATTGCTGTTCTTGGAAAGCGTGGACGCCAAGAAAGACATCCAGATCTACATGAACTCGCCCGGCGGCAGTGTCTATGCCGGTCTCGGGATCTACGACACCATGCAGTACATCAACTGCGATGTGGCCACGATCTGCACAGGTATGGCAGCCAGCATGGGAGCGGTGCTTCTATGCGCTGGGGCCAAGGGCAAGCGTAGCGCGCTGAAACATGCCCGCGTCATGATCCACCAACCGATGGGCGGTGCCGAAGGCCAGGCCAGCGACATGGAGATCACCGTGCGGGAGATCCAGAAGCTGAAGAAGGAATTGTATGAGATCATCGCCAACCACAGCGGCCAGCCGTTCGAGAAGGTGGAGAAGGACAGCGATCGTGACCATTGGATGGTGGCCGAAGAGGCCAAGGCCTATGGCATGATCGACGAATTGTTGGTGCGCAACACCAAGTAGTGGCGCGAGATCTCGCGCCCCTTCTTGGTGTGTAACACGTTACGCCCCTTCTTGGTGTGTAACACGTTACGCCCCTTCTTGGTGTGTAACACGTTACTCCCCATCTTGGGGGTCCAATCCATTGACAATCAACCATGACCGGAGGCCGGGTGGACGACCACCCGGCCTTCGCCGTATCTTTCGGAACTGTGCGCATAACACTGGCATAGCATAGCGCCCCATCCCATGGACAAGAAAGAGATCAAGTGTTCCTTCTGTGGTCGTGATAAACAGGACACCAATGTCCTGATCGCCGGGATCACCGGGCATATTTGCGATAGTTGCATCGCACAGGCCCAGAACATCATCTCGGAAGAGTTGAGCCAACGGTCCCGTTCGGAAATGGAGGGCAACCTCATCATCCAGCGGCCATCGGACATCAAGCGCTTTCTGGACGAATACGTCATCGGCCAAGACGACGCGAAAAAGGTGTTGAGCGTGGCGGTGTATAACCACTACAAACGACTCCTGCAGAAACCCCTCAGCACGGTGGATGATGTGGAGATCGAGAAGAGCAACATTATCCTGGTCGGGGAGACCGGTAGCGGGAAAACGCTGTTGGCGAAGACCATCGCCCGCATGTTGAACGTACCCTTTGCCATCGCCGATGCCACTGTGCTGACGGAAGCAGGCTACGTGGGCGAGGATGTCGAGAGCATCCTGAGCCGTTTGTTGCAAGCAGCGGATTACGATGTGAGCAAGGCTGAACGCGGGATCGTCTTCATCGACGAGATCGACAAGATCAGCCGTAAGAGCGATACACCGAGCATCACGCGTGACGTCAGTGGTGAAGGGGTGCAACAAGCTCTGCTGAAGCTGCTCGAGGGCAGTACCGTGAGCGTTCCGCCGCAGGGAGGTCGCAAACATCCGGAGCAGAAGTTGATCCAGGTGGATACCAAGAACATCCTATTCGTGTGCGGTGGTGCCTTCGATGGCATCCAGAAGATCATCGCGCGGCGCGTGAAGAGCAGCGCCGTCGGCTACAGCGCGAGCAAGGAACAGCGGATCAACGACGAGCATTTGTTGCAGTACGTAGGTCCTGCCGATCTGCGCACCTTCGGATTGATCCCGGAGTTGATCGGTCGCTTCCCTGTGATCACCTATTTGGACCCCTTGGATCGTGAAAGCCTGCGCCGGATCCTTACCGAGCCGAAGAACGCGCTCATCAAGCAGTACGTGAAGCTCTTCGAGATGGACAAGGTGAAGCTCACCTTGGACAAGAAGGTGCTGGACTTCATCGTGGAGAAGGCCATCGACTACAAGTTGGGTGCCCGTGGCCTGCGCAGCATTTGCGAGGCCATCATGACCGATGCGATGTACGAAATGCCCGGGTCACCCGAGCGGCCTGCAGAGCTACGCGTAACCTTGAGCTATGCCCGAGAGAAGTTCGAGCGTTCGCGCTTGAGCAACCTGAAAGTGGCGTAAGGCTAGGCGGAAGCGGCTTATCTTCGCGCCTATTCCATTGAACCCCGGTCGTTCGAGGACGACCACATTCCACTTCCCATGAAAGCATCCTTCCTGGCATTGGCCGTATTGGCCACAACTTCGCTCACTGCCCAAGATCTTCCTCAGCCTAGTCCCAAAGGAAGTGTTGAACAGATCGTGGGCCTCACCAAGGTGGAAGTCGAGTACTCGCGCCCAAGTTCCAAAGGCCGCCGCATCTTCGGAGACCTTGTGAAGTATGGAGAGGTTTGGAGGACCGGCGCCAACGTGAACACGACCATCGAGTTCAGTGGCCCGGTCAAATTCGGCGATCAAGAGGTCGGCAAAGGCAAGTACTCCTTGTTCACCATACCCAATGAGGGCGCTTGGGTGATCATCCTCAACAAGAATACCGAACTGTGGGGCGAAGGCGATTACAAAGAAGCCGAGGACGTGACCCGCTTGAAAGTTGAAGCGACCGCAGCGGAATTCACAGAGACTTTTACGATCGAGTTCGCCGACCTGAAAGGGGATAATGGCAACTTGGTCTTGCGTTGGGAGAAGACCAAGGTCAGCATCCCGATCACCACCGACGCCACTGAACAGGGTTTGGCGAACATCAATGAGGCGCTGGCCAAGTCGGATGTCAAGCCTGGGGCTTTCGCCAGCAGTGCGCGATTTTGCTTGGATCGCAACGTGATGCCGAAGGAAGCGTTGATGTGGGCAGAGAAGGGAGTGGGTGTGGACCGTAAGTATTGGAACCTCCATACGTTGGCCCGTGCTCAAGCCGCCAATGGAATGACAAAAGCAGCCATCGCCACGGCGGAGGAAAGCATGAAGATGGCACAAGAGGACAAGAACGATGCCTATGTGAAGATGAACAGGGAGAAGATCGAAGAGTGGACCAACGGGGCTAAGTAAGTTTCGCTCCCCATACTCAATGAGAAAGCCCTCCAGTGCGGAGGGCTTTCTCATTTTGGAAAGGCAACGGCTATTGTACGTCGATCCCCTCGAACCAGAACTCCGTGATGGCGGTACCGATACTACAGGAACCCACGTAGGGGTGTCGGATCTCAAAGCTCAGGATCATCGAAGTGCCATTCGCACCGTTTCTGAGCAGCGGTGTTTTGATGGATGGTGTGGCAGGTGTGTCTTGCAACGCGAGTAGGGCAAGCGGGGTCCCGTTCTCACGGACCAACAAGCGCCTCACCCTGTTGTAGGTGCTGCATAGAGCCGGGTCCAGCAGCACACCATTGAAAATGAAGATGGTGGTGCATGCGCGGGCCGTCCGGTGCGAAAGAGGATGATATGATCTCCCCTGGGCCTTCATGGTCGCCTCCGGTCACCGGGCTGTGCTGTAGCTAAGGTCATGGGCACATTCCGCGATGAAGGGAGGTTCTGTTCCGGGATCCACGGAGGAGGTAGTTCAAAGACTGTCCGGCCCGCCGCCACAGTACCAACTACATCCACCACGATACAACGTCGAAGGGGCTTTCATCCGCTTCGTCATGTCAATAGCAGGCTGTCCAGTTCGGTGCGTTCAAGAGTGCTCAATTTCTTGCCTTCGCGATCCAAGAGAAGATCGCGGCGTGCGTAAAGGGCCTATACCTCCCGGCCGAAATCCGTCGCGATGCCGATCTCTGGTTCCCAACAGCCACTTGTTGTGCATACAGTCCAAGTACGTCGCATGCTGAAAGGCAGGCGATCGCCAGGGTCCGTTCCATAGTCCCAATGCTAGGGATCCGCCGTCTGCCACCAGCGTGTGTCCGGCGATGGAAGCCTTGACCGTGCACAAGAACGCGATCGCCGCAGCGCTCTCTTTCGGTTTGCCGTCCCGCTTCATCGGTGTTCTGGACAGGATCTGCTCCACGCGTTCCGGTTGTGCCAGTGCCTGGGCTCCGTGAGCCGTCCGGGGATATACCAGGGTGAAACAGGATTAACGTGAATGGGCTTGTCAGCCCAAGGGCACGGCTCCGCGTGAATTGTATGCAGGCGTCTGCGCTCATGGCATAGGAGGCATTCACCAAGCGATCCAAGGTGTCGAATACTCCTTCAAAACCCCGACTAACCGGCCCGTGGTCCAGTGTCCGAGAAGTCGGCCGTGATGCAATGTTCACCGCGTTGGGTGGAACAACACCCACAGAGGCACCAGATGCGGTGGATCAACAATATTGTCCGCCCCTATCCCGCGCGATCCAGGTCCCAACAATTCAAGTTGCACGATAGCCGTGGGATCCGCCCGCAAACGAGAACTCCCCCCTGATCTTCCCGTTGCCGGGCATCAGGGGGGAGTCGCAAAAAAGGGCGCTCTGCTTAGTTCAGCGTCACACGCTGCACAGTTGCGCTGGTGCCATTGGAAATGCGTACGCTGTATACGCCATCAGCGTAGCCTGCAAGATCCACGATGGTCATGCCCGTGAACTTGGTGGTCATGATCAATTCACCCAGCATGTTCATCACTTCCACGGTGTATTTCTCGTTCTTCGTGGTGTTGATGTTCAGGATGCCGTTGGTCGGGTTCGGGTACATGGAAACTCCTTCCAATTCGGCCACCTCTTGCAAGCCGATGGTAGGGCTGGCGCTCAAACGAACTGCCCAAGCCGTACCGTTCCCTGCGTAGAAATTGGTGTTGCTCGGTGGATCGTTCGGGATCCACAGGCAGCTGGAGAAGCCAGGCTGTGGCACGGTGGTGTCATCCAAGATGAACACGTTCGTCGCATCACCGTTCGCGTCGGCACCTGCGAAACAGCTGGCCACTACGTAATAGGCATTAGGCGTAAGCGCGAATGGAGCGTCGAAGCGGATACCTACAACACCGGCGTCGATGTCAGCTTGGGTGATCACGTATGGGTCGCTGGATTGGGCCAACGGTTGGTTCACGACAGATGGGGTAGCCAATACATCAGCCGTATCCAGAATGCTCACGAACAGAGCACTACCAACGCCGGTAGCAGCACCGAGCGCGATCTCTACACCGGTAACGGTCCAGTTGTTATAGATCTCGTAGTAATTCAACAGCTTCACGTTCTGGGTGTTGTCCGTGAACGAGCCGGAGCCTACTTGGGTGCTGGTCTCGGTGCCTGCTGGGTGCAAGCCGAGGCCGTCCAAGGAATACATGTTCTCCGTGTAGCTGAAAGTGCGCACGCGGCTGTTGTTGGTCGGATCCAGATCAATTGCCAGCTGGTCTCCTTCCAAAGAGAAATCGGCCGTATACGTGCCAATGGCGACATCACCCAAAGGCGCGTCCACGTCAAAGTTGAAGGTGGAATCAGGCTCGATCAAAGCTACTGAGGCAGTTGCTGGAGCAATGGTCGTAGGTCCCGTAAAGTCTGCGGTCACGACAACGTTCGTTTGGTTTTCACCACCGTAGTTGAAGATGTCGGCACCGACCCGGATCGTGGGACGAGCTTGTCCCAGCGGTACACGGCCGTACTCCGCGCCCGTAAACCGGTCGTCGGTGTCGAGACCTTGGGCGGTGAAGGCATTGTTCATGATGATCTCGTTCGGAGGCAATGGGGAAAGCTCCACGTCATCGATGGCCCAGTAATACTCCCACAGGCCCTGCCATTCGAACTGGAGATACACAGTGGCCTGGTTAGCGGCAACCGAAGAGATATTGATAGCGACCTCCGTTGGGTTGGCCGAGAACCGCTCGCACGGTGGGTTTATGCCGCCGGTCACCAAGCAGGGGAACGGGAAGAACTCCGTCCAATCAACACCATTGGTGCTCACCTTCACCTTGCAAAACTCGTTCGCGTCGTTGTCGAACACGCCAATGGTGCTCTTCATCGTGAATTGCACGGATGGTTGCGTGGAGCAATCGATCGGCAACGTGGTCAACGTGGTCAAGTGCTCAGTACCGGGTGCCGATGGGAGCCCACGGTCGGAGTTCGCCCACAGGTAGCCATTGCTTGCGCCATCGGCCAAGAAAGTGAGGATGTCAGGCTGGCCAGCAGCTGCAGCAGTGACATCAGCAGGGTCGTTGGACCACTCGAACAGCACTGGCGTATCTGCCACCGGGGTCAAAAGGTCTTCCGTGGTCCAACCGGATGGAATGGAACCGCCGGAGAAATCCTCAGAGTAGAAAGCCACGCGTGCGCCGGAGCCTGCCGCTATAGGGCGAACAGGAGTCCGGGTGGAGAACTGCTCCGTACCCGTATAAGCTTTGGTTCGTGCAGCCACACCTAGTGCCGTTGATGTGCCGGCCTGCTGGGCCGTTGCACCACCTCCGACCAGCGCGAGGGCCAGTGCTGGAATGTACAGTTTGCTCATTTTTGTAAGGGTTGTTGTAGGTCAGGGTTGAACAACAAAGGAACGCATTGGGGCGGGTGGTTCCAAGCGTTATCGAAAGTTCCCCCATACCTGTCTAAATGGGATTCTTAAGCGCTCCAGCGGCCATCATGATCCAGACTTTGGCGGTCCGTCGACAGGAATGCAGCATTGGTCGATATGGCAAGCATTTTCGGAGGAGCAAGTAGGGTGTTCTTCACGACCATTCTTGAACACGATCCAAGAAGAGCATTACACTTTGATCGGCGTCTCGGGCTCGTGCAGCGCGGCTTGGATCAAGATCGCCCCGAACACGACCAACGCCGGAGCGATCAAGTTGTACCACAGGAAAGCGATCTCGATGGGATCGTTCACGACCGTATCGCCATCCATGGTAGCGAAGACATTGTAGTGGTCCAGCGCGAAGTGGGCCAGCACCAAAGCCTGCACGACCAGTCCTGCGATGAACACCGCCTTGCCCTTCACCCATTTGATGAAAAAGGCCACCAGGAAGATGCCCAAGATGGTGCCATAGAAGAGGGAGCCGAGGATGTTCACCGCCTGAATGAGGTTCTCGAAGAGGGGGAAGATCGCAGCGAACAACAGTGCAAGTATGCCGAACGCCACCGTGGCCCATTTGGTGGCGACCACTTGTTGGTGCCCGTTTCCATCTGATCGGAAAATGTCCACCACAGCGGTGGTGGCCAAGGCACTTAATTGTGAACTTGTGCTTCCCATGCCCGCACAGAAGATCATGGCGAGCAACAAGCCGACCACGCCCACCGGAAGATGGTCCATCACCCAAGTGATGAAGATGTAATCCTTGTCGTTCGTATCCGCCTTCGGTGCCAAGATGAGGAGGTGCTTTTGGAAGTCCACCTTCAGTGCAGCATCGCGCGTGTTGAGCTGATCGACTTGCCGCTGAACGAGATCGGCCTTCACCCCGTCGCGGTCGCGTTGTGCAGCGACGAGTTCCTTCACAAAGAAGGTCCGCTGCAGGACCAGTGTATTGTGCTCTGCTTCCAGATGGGACGTCACCGTGGTCTTGTCCAGCGCATAGGCCGTCTTCAAGTTCGCATCGTTCCAATGCAGCGGTTCCGGATTGAAGAGATAGAAGACGAACACGAGCACACCGATCAGGAGAATGAAGAATTGCATGGGGATCTTCAGTGCCCCGTTGATCAACAAGCCAACACGGGCTTGCCGAATGCTCTCGCCACCGAGGTAGCGTTGCACCTGGCTTTGGTCTGTTCCAAAATAAGAGAGTTGCAAAAAGAAGCCGCCGATCAGTCCGCTCCACAGCGTGTATTTGGTGGCCGGGTCCCAGGAGGTATCGATCACCTTGGTCTTGCCCATGGCCCCAGCGAGTTGCATGCTTTCACTGAAGGTGACCGAGCTGCTCAGGTAGTGGACGAGCAAGCCGAAGGCCACGAACAGGCCGCCGAACATCACGGCCATTTGTTGTTTGTGCGTAACGCCCACTGCTTTTGCACCGCCGTTGGTCGTATACAGGATCACCAACCCACCGATGAAGACACAGGTCCAGCCGAGTGGCCAATGCAGCACCTTGCTTAATACGATGCTGGGCGCGTAAATGGTAAGTCCCGTGGAAAGACAACGTTGGATCAGGAAGAGGAATGCGGTGAGCAGTCGCGTACGGTTATCGAAACGTTTGCCGATGTACTCGTATGCAGTGTAAACGTTCGCTTTGTAGTAAAGGGGAATGAACACCCAGGCGATCACGACCATCGCCAGCGGCAATCCGAAATAGAACTGAACGAAGCCCATACCTTCCAGGAAACCTTGGCCGGGTGTGCTCAGGAAGGTGATCGCGCTGGCCTGCGTTGCCATCACACTCAAGGTCACGGCCCACCAGCGGTCCTCGTTATCGCCGCGCAGGTAGCGAGAAACGGTATTCGTCCGGCGCGTCTTCCAAACGCCGTAGCCCACGATGAAGCCGAGGGTGGCGAGGAGGATGGTCCAGTCGAGCCAATGCATGGGGAAGACTCAAGTCACAAGACTCAAGGGACAAGTGTCAAGTCACAAGGGACAAGTGTCAAGACACAAGACACAAGTAGCAAGTAGGAAAGGGAATGCGCTACGCTCATCCTTCATTCGATCCTTTAGCCGGAGGGAGATCCTGCTTTGCTGTGGAAAGGACCTTTCCGAAGATCTTGATCAGTTCTTCGAGTTCGTTGAGCAACCCGTTCATGCCTTCGTCCGAGGTGGGAAGTAGTTCCGCTCCTTTTATCATTCGGATGTTCGATCGACTTTCCTTCAACTCCTTGTGAGCGATCCGGATCTTATGGATGAGATCTCTGGGCGATTCGGCGCTTTGTGTTTCACCATAGTGGAAAGCAGGGGCCGTGCCACAGCGGATCAGCTGACCACCCATATGCCTGCCTGCCACGGTGTTGGGCAGTCGGTCCACAAAACGAATGATGGAAGATCCGAACACTGTGGTCCTTTCTTCGAGGTCGTATTTCCGCGGTTCGTGCATCGAGGTCTCATTGCATAGGTCGCAGATCCTTGAACCCTTGATCCTTGTGATCAGCAACTTGCGTCTTTAGACTTGTTACTTGTGAATTGAGTCTTCCTACTTCCTTCCCTACCTCACCTCCCGCTTCGATATCAAATTCGCAAAAAGCCGATACGCTCCCGGCACCCCAGCAGGCAACTGCCTGAAGAAGCTGATCCCCGTGTACACATAGCGCCCCTTGCCGTGATCACAGGTGATGAGTCCGCCGTTCAGTGGTTGCTCACCCGGATCGTTCCATGCGATCAACGGAGTGTAGTGCGGGTCCAAACTTCCACAGAAATAGAGGCCGCGTTCCTGCACCCAACCATCGAAGTCGGTAGCGGTGATCTTGTTCGGTGAATTCAACAGCGGATGGTCTTTCGCTAAAAAGGTCGGTGGCGCTTCTTCCACGGTAACACGATCGCGCGTGAGCTTGAACGGATACGGACCGATGAGCGAATCGGGCAGCACCATGTCGTTGGTGCGCGTGGTGTATTGCACCACCACCGTGCCGCCATTCTCCACGTACTTCATCAGCACGGGATTAAAGGCCTTCATGCCTTGGTTGTTGTTGTACGCGCGGATGCCCACCACGATGGCATCGTACTTCGTGATGTTCTCCAACGTCGCTGTTTCGGGTTCGATGAAGTCCACGATAGCGCCGAGCTGTTCGATCGCTTGCGGCACATCATCACCGGCGCCTTTGATGTAGCCCACGAATTTCGCGGTGGTCTTCACGTCCAACGGCACCAGCTTCACCTCGGCGGGGGTGTAGTACACCTGAGGCATGATGTGCGGGTAATCGATCTCGTGCAGCGTGCGATCCGCCTTACCCTTGGCACCAACGAACTCGAAATGTGCAGCGCCGGGTTTGGCATTGTCCCCGGGCATCAATTGGAACGTGATGGTTTGGCGTCCGTTGCGCTTCGCGATGTTCACCCGCTTGATGTCCTTGGTGGTTCCCCAACCTTCGGGTAAAGTGATGTTGAGTTGACCGGTCAGGCTATCCGTGAGGGCTTCCACATCAACCGAAACTTGCTGTGTGCCGCCCCGCGCGATCAGGTTGTTCACTTTCGGGACCACCGAGGCGACGGGGGTGATGTAGACGGGGCGGATCAACTCGCCTTTGACGCGATCGACCCATTTGTACATGACATTCAGATCCCCAGGCATGAACAAGCTATCAGACCCTGTGATCGAGTTGTAGAAGTGAGGTAGTCTTTGAGTTGATGGGGCATTCCGGAAATCGCGTTCGGTATCGTAAAGTGTCCCATGGGGTTTGGATAACCAATGAGGTTCATCGACCACACCGTAGTCGGCTTTGTATCTGAGGTCTGCAGTCGACACTTTATTCCATTGAAGTTGTTGATCTAATCGGAGTTGGGCCATGTCAATGTCGGTAAATGCTTCGATCTTGAGTGGAGGTTCTTGCGCACGCTGAACGAAGCTGAATGTCACGGTCAGTGAATCGTCCAAAGCGATCATAGGACTCGGTGATGTTCCTTCGACCACGACACCGCTTACGGATCGCATCAGCGTTTCGATCTCATTTGCTTTCAAGTTCGACCACCAGCATTCCTTCTTCGCTTTGTAGCAAATCGAATGAAGCGATCTCGTCAGGTTGTATAGCAGGAATAGACTTTTCTGGGGGAATGCAGGCTGAAAGGCACTGATCATTCCGTCCAATTCACGCTGCACAGATGCCCCGCCTGGAATTGCTCCCCAAGTCAGGTCGATCCCCTCAAAAATGTCCTTCGTCTTGGGCTTGTCACCTTTCTCGAAGTGCAAATAGTCGAGTGATTCCCCCCGCGTTTCCGCCGCCCCGAAGCCTTGGCTCTTGTGCATACTACGGCTGCGGCCAGCGATCTCCGTATAGCTCAAGCCCAGCAATGGATCGTATCCACCCACGTCCACGCTGAACCAGTCCGGATTGTTCTTCACGATGTCGGCGAGGTCCTTCTTCCACCAAGTGCTGCCATTGAAGAAGAGTCGGCGCGGTTGCCATACTTCCAGCCCTTCTTTAAGTTGCTCCGGAAAGGCCTTCGGATCACTGGCCAGGTCGAAGGCTTCGGCAGCGAGGATCGCGCTGGCTTCGTGGTGGCCGTGCCCGGCTTCGCGCGTCGGCGGAAAACGAGTGATGATCACATCGGGCCGGAACGTACGGATCACGCGCACCACATCGCTCAGCACTTCCTGCTTGCCCCACTTCTCAAAGCTTTCCGCAGCGTTCTTGCTGTAGCCGAAGTCCACCGCGCGGGTGAAGAACTGTTCGCCACCATCGATGCGACGTGCTTCCATTAGCTCCTGCGTACGGATGATGCCAAGCGCATCGCCGAGTTCGGGACCGATCAAGTTCTGGCCGCCATCGCCGCGCGTGAGGCTGAGGTTACCGGTGCGCACTTTCTTGCCGTTGGCCAGCCAGGCGATCAGCCGGGTATTCTCATCATCCGGATGCGCGACGATGTACAGCACGCTACCCAACACTTGCAGCTTCTGCATCTTGTGCAGGATCTCGGCGGCATTGGGTTGCGCGGGCGGGCGTTGAGCGAAAGCGGGAACTGCGAAAAGGGCGGTGAGGGCGAGGAGCGCGAAGCGGGTAAGGCCTGCGCCAAGGGTCGAAAGCAACATGGGGCTAAGGTAGAATGCTGCTGTGCTGCTAACCGAATGCGCTACTGGCCGTTTGCCACTGGCTTCTGGCCACATCGGGTTGCTCCGTGTTCGGTCTAGGTTGATCAATGGGGAACCGTCCGCGAAGCCGTGAAGAACCAGCCAGTAGCGAAAGGCGAACAGCCAGCAGCTTCTTGCTGCATCCAGTTGCTTCAAGATCGCTCCCGGTCGATCAATGGGGAACCGTTTTGGCGAAGCCATGAAGAACCAGCCAGCAGCCAAAAACGAACAGCCAGCAGCTTCTGGCTCAAAAGCGCGGCATGGAATACATTGGCTTTCGTGCCGAACTTCGCTACAAACCAACTGTACAATGAGAGACTTCACGAAACTGGAAATGTGGCAGCTCGGGATGGACATCGCTGTTGAGGTGACGGTCATCCTCGACGAGATCCCGATGGCCAAAGCAGGGTTCAAGGTGCGGGACCAAGCGGATGATGCGGCGTGCTCCATTCCATCGAACATCGCAGAAGGCAGCTCACGCCGGAGCGAGAAGGAGAAGTACCGCTACTTCGAATACGCGCTGGGTTCGGCTTTCGAGCTACAGACGCGACTACTGATCATCAAACGGCGAAAGTTGGCCGATGATACTGCGATAGCCTCGCTCTTGGAAAAGGTGGTCCTCGTGCAACAGAAAATGGGGGCCTTTATGGGGGTGCTGAATGCTTGAATAGAAATGCGCTACTAGCCTTTGGCTGCTGGCCGCTAGCTACGTTCGGTTGCTCCGTCATCGATCTCGGTTGATCAATGGGGAGCCGTTTTGGCGAAGCCATGTAAAACCGGCCAGCAGCAAAAGGCGAACAGCCAGTAGCTTCTGGCTACATCCGATAACTCCGTCATCGATCTCGGTCGATCAATGGGGAACCGTTTTGGCGAAGCCATGTAAAACCGGCCAGCAGCCAAAGGCGAACAGCCAGTAGCTTCTGGCTACATCCGATAACTCCGTCATCGATCTCGGTCGATCAATGGGGAACCGTTTTGGCGAAGCCATGAAGAACCAGCCAACAGCCAAAGGCGAACAGCCAGCAGCTTCTTGCTGCGCTCGGTCGCACCATGATCGGTAACGGTTGATCAATGGGAGAACCGTTTACGCGAAGCCATGGAAAACCAGCCAGTAGCTAAAGGCGAACAGCCAGTAGCGTATTAAGCGAGTAGAAATTATACCGATTGCTCCTGCAACGCTTTCGCGATCTGCTCCTTGTAGCTGCGGCCGCTCACGATGCGCTCGCCGTTGGCCATGCTGAAGATGAACTCGTTGTTGCCGCTGTAGCGCGTGTTGCGGATGTGCGCGGTATTCACCAAGAAGCTACGGTGGATGCGCAGGAAGCGGGCCGGATCCAGTTCGGATTCCACGGCGTTCATCGTCATCCGGTACAGATGGCTACGGTCCTTCATTTGCAGGCACAGGTAGTTGCCCTCGGCGCGGAGGAACACGATGTCATCGACGTGCGCCTTGTATTCGCGGCCCTTTTCGCGGATGGTGAACACCTCCGTGTATTCGCTCTTCGCATGCATGTGTTCGCGCATCAGGTCCAGCAACTTGCCGGTGAGCTTGCTGTTCATGCGCATATCGATGTGCTTCTTGGCTTTCTCAAGCGAGGAGAAGAAGCGGTCATCATCGTACGGCTTCAGCAAATAGTCCACGGCATTGCGATCGAAGGCTTTCAACGCATACTGGTCATAGGCGGTAACGAAGACCACGAAGGGTTTGCGCTCGTCTTCGATGCGGTCCAGGGTCTCGATGCCGTTCATCTGTGGCATTTGCACGTCCAAGAAGATCAGGTCCGGACGATGCTTCTGCACGGCGTCCAGTGCTTCCATACCATTGCGACATTCGGCCACAAGTTCCATCTCGGCATCCTGTGCGAGCAGTCGTGCAATGCGTGAGCGCGCTGCGGGTTCGTCATCCACGATGATGGTACGGATATGTTTCATGATGGTCGCAGGATCTCCGTGGAAGGTTCTTCGGTCCGTTGGATGGGCAGGCTGATGCGCACGTGGAAACCGCGCGCTTCGGGCGAATGGATGGTGAATGACGAGTGATCGCCGTACAACAGATGCACGCGTTCGCGCACGTTGCGTAATCCGATGCCACCGTTCGCCATGGCATGGATGACATCGGAACAGCCCTTGCCGTTGTCCACTACCTCCAGCCAAAGACGATCACCGTCCTTGGAAGCCTTCACCACGATGTGGACGCTGTCGTTGGTGAGGTCGGGGCCATGCTTGATGGCATTCTCCACCAACGGCTGAAGCACCATGCTCGGTACCTGCACATCACGCAGTTCAGCAGGGATCTCGAAGTCCACATGCAACCGGTCGCGGAAGCGCATGGTCTCTATGCCGAGGTAGTTCGCGATGTAATCGATCTCGCGTTCCAACGAGACCTTGTCGCGCTGTGTCTTGTCCAATGTCACGCGCAGCAGTTGCCCCAATCGGCTGAGGACGGTGCGTGCATCGCGGATGTTCTCGTCCATCAATGCGCTCACCGTGTTCAAGGTGTTGAAGAGGAAGTGCGGCTGCAATTGTTTCTTCAATGCGTTCAGCTGGCTGATCTGCAACTCGCTCTTCAGGCGCAACAATTGTTCATGTTCGAACCGCTGCAAGCGTGCATTCTCCAAGGCCAGCACGACGCCCATCAATACCCAGTATTCCATCACCCGCGAAAGGACGGCCGGTGCCAGTGCGCTGTATGCCCAGCTTCTGTTCACCGGATCGCTGAGGTCGAAATCGCCGATGCGTTGCAGGATGCCGTAGTAGATCGCGGAGGTCACCACTTCGTGCAGTGTAGCGATCACCAAGCTGAGGCAGATGTGGATGAGGACGGTACGTAGGATCGGCTTCGATTGGAACGGCCAGCGTTGCAGGATCGAATACACCAACGGACTAAGGAGCGCCCAGAAGAGGAAATTCAAATACGGGACAGGCGCCTCGCGCCACCAGCTGAACTCGCCCATGTTCTTCAGGTCGGCATACACGTAATGGTGCATGTAGGCTTGGAACAGGAATAGCGTGGCTAGCACCCCGGCGGTGATCAGGATGGTCCGGTACCGGATCGGGGTGCGTTTGAAGTAGTTCATTCGGTCCTGCTATGAACGACCGGACGGCAGATGCAGTGTGGAGATCCGGCCGTCCGAAAAGGTTGACGTAGACAGGTGGTTCCCTGCGTTGTTTCTTCTTCCGGAACCAAACTAGACCGGCAAGCTTCCTTACCCCAAAGGGAACGTGATGAACGGCAAGTGGTGGGACGGACGGTTGGTGCGTTCCTTGGGTTGCAACGGCCGTCTGGAAAGGCTTTCCGGCAGATGCAAGAGAAGCGTTCGGCCTGCGATCACAGGAGGAACGGTGGCCCGGAACGAAGAAGCCACCGACGAGCGATAGTTTCTTGGCAGCATGGTCGCACTATCTGCTCTTGCTCCGTTCCAATACCACGAAGCTGAATGCGAACGCATGCCGTTCATCGGACTTGTGCCGGGTACGTTCCAACTCGTTCCATTCACTGGGATCGAGCTGCGGGAAATGGGTGTCACCCTCCACATCGCTGTGGACTATGGTGAGATAGAGGCGATCGATCACACGCAGGGTCAGCGCCTCCCGATAGATCTGACCACCACCGATGATGAATGCTTCGCCCTCGTTCGCCAATTGCGCGATCTCCAGACCGGCATTCAACGAACCAACGACCAGTGCACCGGCCGCATCGTAGTTGATGTTGCGCGTCACAACTATGTTCACGCGATCCTTCAACGGGCGGTACTTGTGGGGAATGCTCTCGTAGTTCTTACGTCCGGTGATCACGTGATGGCCTTTCGTTGTCCGCTGGAAATACTTCATATCATCGGGCAGGTGCCACGGCAGATCGCCGTTATTCCCGATCACGCCGTTCTCCGCCACGGCAGCGATAGCAGAGACGATCATACCGAGACCGCTGCTTTGATGTGCGGATGCGGGTCGTAGTCCTTCAGCGTGAAGTGTTCGGAACGGAAGGCGAACAGATCGGTCACAGTGGGGTCGAGTTCCATCTTCGGCAGCGGACGGATATCACGCGAGAGTTGCAACTGCGCTTGCTCCAAGTGATCGTTGTACAAATGCACATCGCCGAAGGTATGGACGAACTCGCCGGGCTTCAATCCGCAGACCTGCGCCACCATCAATGTAAGCAACGCATAGCTCGCGATGTTGAAGGGCACGCCGAGGAAGGTATCAGCGCTGCGTTGGTAGAGTTGGCACGAGAGTTTGCCATCAGCGACATAGAACTGGAACAAGCAATGGCAGGGTGGCAAAGCCATGCGATCAACATCGGCCGGGTTCCAAGCGGTCACGATCAAGCGGCGGCTGTCAGGGTTCTTCTTGATCATATCCACCAACTTGGTGATCTGATCGATGGTGCCACCGTCCGGCTTAGGCCAGTTGCGCCATTGATAGCCGTAGACGGGCCCAAGGTCGCCATCGGCATCGGCCCACTCGTCCCAGATCTTCACGCCGTGCTCTTGCAGGTACTTGATGTTGGTGTCCCCTTTCAGGAACCAGAGCAGCTCGTGGATGATGCTCTTGGTATGGACCTTCTTGGTGGTGAGCAACGGGAAACCATCGGCGAGATCGAAGCGCATCTGGTAGCCGAAGCAGCTGATGGTGCCGGTGCCAGTGCGGTCGGTCTTGCGCGTGCCGTTATCGAGGATGTGCCGAAGGAGATCGTGATACTGTTGCATGGTGCAGGCCACGAAGGTAGCTCCGGTAAAGATGCAGTTCGGCTGTTGAAAAGTCGTGAACGATCACTCCATCGGTTCTTCGGGCAGCGGCCTTCGCAGTCCGGGTACGGAATCGATCAAGCGGTTCTTCATCCGATCATAGAACGACCGATCGTCCACGGCATGTGCTACCACGGATGCGATCATCGAGGCGTACATCAGCTGGAAGATCACGCTGTGGCGATCGGTCATCTCCAGCACGAGGATCGCGCTGGTGAAGGGTGAACGGGTAACACCGGTGAGGAAGGCGCACATGCCACCGAGGATCATCATATTCAGCTCACCGCGATCCTCGCCGAACCAATGCCCGAAAAGCCCGCCGATGGTGGCACCCGTGGTGAGCGATGGTGCGAACATGCCACCAGCGCCGCCACTGCCCGAACTAATGATGCCACCGAAGTAGCGCCCCACCACGTTCTGCCAGGTGGGCGTAACCTCCGGTGAGAAGAGGTAATGATCCAGCAGCTGATCACCGCTGCCCAATGAATACGTGCCGAAGGACCAAACGAGGCCTGCGAACCCGAACGCACAGGCCAAGACGAATGCACCTTGCGCGCCCCAGCTTTTGAGGGAACGGCGGATCTTATCAAGCAACAACATGCCTTTGCACGAGAGTGCGCCCAGCACACCGCACACCAAGCTGATCGCAAGCAACTTGTACATGAAAGAGATCCCTACGGTGGCCACTTTCGGATAGCCGAGCAGCAGGTAGGGCCCAAGCAACCACTGGGCCGTCATGCCGCTCAGGATCACCGAGCTCAGGACCGCAGTGCGGAATTTGGCGATGTGTGTGCGCGTGAGCTCTTCGATCGCGAACACGATACCACCGAGCGGCGTGTTGAAGGCCGCGCTCAACCCGGCGGCACCTCCGGTCACCATCATCACTTTGCGGCTCACCTTGGGCCAGAACGGAGGCAACAATTTGTGGACGGTGCGATACACGCTGCCCGCGATCTGTAAGGTGGGTCCTTCCCGTCCAACAGCACCACCGCCCAAGATCAATGCGATGCTGCTGACGATCTTCACCAGGATGATACGCACGTTGAGGAAGCGCCAGCTTCCATCGTTCTTCTCCTCGTCATTCCCCACTTCCACCGCGGCGATCAGTTGTGGAATGCCACTGCCGCCGGCCATCGGCGAGAAGAACCGCACCAGCCACCAACTGGTGAGGAAGGCGATCGGTGCGCTCATCCAGATCATCTGCGGATGCGCGGTGATCATGGCGCTGTTCCAATGCTCTGCCGCTTGGAAGAGCTTCGCATACCCAACAGCGACGAGTGCCGTCAGGACCGCACTGGTCTGGTAGGGCAGCGCGAGCAGGATGAAGTTCTTCGCCTGACTGTTCCACGCCCACACGCGCACACGCTCCAGCCAGCCCCAAACGCGTTCTTGGATCTTGCCGGGAATACTACGATAACCTTTGGCCTGCATGGTGCGGCGCCAAAAGTAGAGGCCCCCTTCACCGCCGGACCGCGGAGCGCGGCAAAGTGATCAACAACATGGCGGGTGGCGCTACTTCCCCACTTGCGATGCGTCGATCAAGGAGAATAGGTAGCTGTTCTTACGGTCGAAGGACTTTACGGCGAACACCTTGCCGGTGACTGCTGCAACGGAGCCTTCCGGGCAGGGCATGAAGCCATCTTCGAGCATCAAGGCAGTGCCCTGCGATACCACTCCGCCCCGTGGGTCCAAGGTGATCGCTTTCAATACACCAGCCTCCGCGGGCGCTTCGATCTTGTCCTTCTTGCTCTTTTTGCCTTCCCCTTCCTCCACGGGTGCAAAGCCGGAGAGCAGGATCGCATCCAATCCTTTCGGTGTGTGGTCATAGAGCAGCGTAAGGCCCTGTTCGTTCAGGTGGATGTCCACGCCATCGTAGGATTGACCTGCTGTGGTCATGAATGCACGCTCCGCGATGTGTTGCCATTTGATGGAGTCGTTGGAAGCGATGTATGTCGTGCGCACATCGCCACCGAGACGGCGCATGGCGATGGCTTCACCCATGGGCACTTCGAATGCGGTTTCCAGAAACGTCTCCACTAGGACGAGGCCGCCCTCCCACGCTGGCAATAGATCCACGATCTCATTGGGCACTTTCGCTGTCTTTGAGGGCAGGCCTTTCTTGGCGCCAGGGTCTATTGGGCCGTACGCCATCAGCTTCGTCTTCTTGATGGATGGCACGCGCTGGTCCACCAGCGGAGTAGCCTTCAGTTTCGGATCGAGTGGATCGAAGGTGAGCACCCAGCCAGGTTGGCCGGTCAGCGAGCCGTACCGGATGGCCATACCCACTTTACCCCCTTCGCGTTCGCAGAACCGTGCGCTGGAAACGAAATCCTTGTCCACCAGGATATCCTTCACGGTCTTGCCGTGATCGGACAATGTGGTGAAGTGTAGTTCGTGGCACAGCTTGTCACTTTTCTGGGCTTCTGTCTCGCAAGGGAACAGGTAGGTGCTCAAGTGTACCGTCCCATCGTTCGTCACGCTGATCTGGTGGATGGTGCTCTTCTCATCCGAGTACGGCAAGGTGGTGGTGGCGCTCCATTCCTCCTTGAAGTCGGCATCGAGGAAAGCGCACCAGAAGCGCTTGTTCCCTTTGTCATCGAAGGTGCAGTTGTTCAGCAGGAAATGTCGGCCATCCGGACTTGCCACCAAGCGTTCCTTGCTCGCAAAGACCAGTCCTTTGGAGAACAGGATCGGATCGGGAAGCGGGCGATACGCGAGTGAGTTCGTAGCGTCCTGGGCGAAAAGCAAGTCGCTGGAGGCGATCCTGCGAACGGAGTTCAGTGCGGGTGTGCCGCGTGTATCCACTTGGCCGATGGCATATTCTGCGGTCTTCTTCGTGTTGGAGACCAACAAGCAATACATCGTTCCGTTCGCGATAATAGGCGTCACTCCGTTCCACATCAAGCCATCGAAGGAATAGCTCTGCAATACCAGCTCTTCCCTCGGGTTCAATTGGGCATCGAGCCGGACCACTTTATGCACAAGGTTGTCTTCCACGTAAAGTATGCACTGTCGTCCATCGACCAGCGCACCGCCAAGGACCGCATAGACATCACCGCTCGCGTTCTTCGGTATGCGCGCGAAGGGTTTGCCCACTTGCAGCTCCGCGACCTGCGCATGGCCAAGGGTGGAGATGGATATCGCAAGAAGGGGAATTGAATGGCGCAGCTTCATGGTATGGGATAGCGGATGAAAGGTAGTTCTAAGCCAATTAGGGAAGTCGCAGCCATCCGGAGATGCGTTCGCTTTCGATGTACCAACGGCCATCGGCGTGATCGAGATCATAGGTGGCCCGTGTGCTACGTGTGTTCTGTTGGACCACTTCCACTTCATCGCTTTCCACAGCGCTGATGATCGCCACATGGCCGAAGGAGTTGCCGGTCCACGTATCCAAGACGATGAGGTCACCGATGCGTGGCTTCGAACGGCTCGGGTTGGAGAACTGGATCAACGCGCGGTCCTTGTTCAGTGCGCTGTCCGCAAGTGTGGTATCGAAGAAGTCCTTTGCGTTCCCATAGCTGTTGGGCATTCGATGGTCGTAGTGCTCCAAATAGTAGCGCTTTACGAATTCCACGCATTGGTAGTTCAGGCCCACGTTGTAGCCATCGAACACGTTGCGCCCGTGGATGGCGTTCATGCCATCGTTGTAGCGCACGATCACGCCATTCAAGGAATCGATCGGCTCACCAGGGGTGTGGTCGACAGGAACGAGCAGTGGTTCAACCACGGTCCGCTCCCGCCATATAGAATAGGCTGCGGCACCGAGCAACAGTAGAAAGAGCAGCGTGCGTGCGCGCACCGGACCATCACATCAGGATACCCGCGATCGTCGCGCTCAGGTAGCTCGCTAGTGTTCCGCAGAACAGCGCTTTCAAGCCGAGCTTCGCCAGATCGGCGCGACGGCCCGGAGCCAGTTCGCCGATACCACCGATCTGCATGCCTACGCTGCTGAAGTTCGCGAAGCCACAGATGGCGAAGCTCACGATCAACAGGCCTTTTTCCGTCAGGATCGGGATGGTCTTGTCCGTCAAGCTCTTGAACGCCACGAACTCATTGATGGTGAGTTTCTGTCCGAGCAAAGTGGCCACGTTGCTTACGTCGGTGCTGGGCACGCCCATCGCCCACGCCATGGGGTAGAAGAGTTTGCCGAAGAACCAGTTGAGGGCCGTGGTACCATCGGCTCCGAAGGTGGGGTCGTAGAAGTGGATGAAGTAGGCGATGATCCAATTGATCATGGCAATAAGTGCGATGAAACCGATCAGCATGGCGATCACGTTCATGGCGATCTTGAACCCATCGCCAGCACCGTGGCCGATCGCGTCCACCAAGTTGGTGTAGTTACTTTTCACTTCCAGCTTCACGTTGCCCATGGTCTGGCTGACCTCGGTCTCGGGGAACACGATCTTGCTGATCACGAGCGCGCCGGGTGCGGCCATCAAACTGGCGGTGAGCAGGAAGGGTGCCAGGTCCATGCCCGCGTTCTTGCCCATGTTCACGTAAACGATCAAAATGCCACCGGCAATGCAGGCGAGGCTTCCGCTCATGCTGGCGAGCAGTTCGCTTTTCGTCATCGTGGGCAGGTATGGGCGGATCATCACTTGTGCTTCCACCTGGCCCACGAAGGCGCTCGCCACGTTGCTCAACGCTTCGGCACCGCTCACCCGCATGATGAAGTTCATACCCTTGGCGATCACGCTCACCACGCGTTGCATGACACCGATGTGGTACAGGATCGCGACCAGCACGCAGACCAGGATGATCGTCGCCGTTACGTTGAACGCGAACACGAAGCCGCCACCCCAGTAATTCGCCACGGAACCATCGGGCTGTTGGGTGATGATGCCACCATAGACGAACGCTGCACCAGCTCGAGCGAATTCCTCGATGTGGCCCATGCCCTTTCCCAACCACTGGAAGAACCGCGTGATCGGCGGCACCTTCAGCACGAGCAACGCAATGGTCAGTTGCAGCAACAAGCCACTGATCACGAGCCGGTAGTTGATCGCCTTGCGGTTGTTGCTCGCCAGAAAGGCGATGCCCAGGATCAGGAGGATTCCGATAAGTCCGGTGAAACGTTCCATGCGCAATCCGTTTATGGTGAAATGTAGTGGGAACTTCTTGGACTATACCGGGTCGGGGGTCCGCAGCACATTGCGACGCACCCAACGGGGCAGCAGGATCAAACCAGCGACGATGTAAGGGTAGTAGCTCATCAACCGCCAGACCAAGGCCAGCGCTGGTGCCAAGCCGGTAGCGATGAAGAGCCCGAGGAAATCGTTGAAGATGAACTCGGCCAAGCCGCTGCCGCCAGGTGTGGGGCTGAGTAATACGATGATACCCATGATAACCTGCTTGCCGTAGATCACCGCATCGTTGTTGAAGCCCATTCCGGGATGGAAGGCATGCAGGATGCAGTTCACGATGGAGTAGCGGGCGGTCCAGGAAACGAAGGTCGCGATCAGCGCGGGCCACCAATAGTCCCAGCCGCGTTTCTTCAGGCCGTTCGCCGCGGTGATCAATTGGTCGCCGGTGGTGACCATGCCGCGGCGCCAACGGCGCAGGAAGGGTGCGGAGAAGATCCCGACCAAGGCGCGCTTCACGAACGCGGGGTTCACGAAGAGCGCATAACCAACGAACAGTTTGTAGGCGAGGATGCCGAAGTAGACGGTCCAGAACCAGACATAGAAGCCGGTGTCCCAAGGCCCGGAACCGGTGTCCATGCCTGCGAAGAGCGCTTCACGGCCAACGGTGAAGTAGATCAACGGGGCCATCACCGCGAGGAAGATGCCATCGAGGAACGAGGTGAAGGTGATGATGGTGACGCTTTTGCCGCCCTCTACTCCTTCACGCGTAAGGATCAGGATCGCAAAGAGGAAACCACCGCCGATGATGCCCGGTGCCAACGCCGAAGCGAACTCCCAGAGCATGATCACCACGAAGGTGCGCCACCAATCCAACTGCCGATCGGTGAGGTGCCGGATACGCACCATATAGGCGTAGTCCCGGACCCCGACGCTGATCGCGGCGAGCACCATCCAGAACGTGGTATGCCAGGTCCATTGGACGCGTTCCAACGCAGCCCAATCGGCATTGCGCCAAAGCAGGAACGCTGTGATGCCAAGCCCGATGACAACAGGCAACAACACCTTGCCGGTGCTGAAAGAGCGAAGTATCTGGCGTTCGTCGAGCCGCATTTGCGGGACGTGGTTTGCCGATCAGAACTTCACGTGCTTCAGGCTGTAACGGTAGTAGATCACCATGCCAATGGCGAGCCACACGATCAGTCGGAGCCACGTGTCCCAAGGCAGCGCGGCCATCATCAAGCCACAAACGATCATACCGAGGATGGGCACCAAAGGCACCAGTGGCGTGCGGAAACCACGCTTGGCATCGGGCATGGAGCGCCGCATGATGATCACACCGAGACAGACCAGAATGAATGCGAGAAGCGTTCCGATGCTGGTCATCTCGCCCACGATATCGCCGGGTACCAGACCAGCGAAAAGCCCCACGAAGCCCATGAACAACATATTGCTCTTGAATGGGGTGCTGTACTTGGGATGCACATCGCTGAACACCTTTGGGATCATGCCGTCGCGGCTCATGCTGAAGAAGACACGGCTTTGGCCCATCAACATCACCAGGATCACCGAAGCGTACCCTGCGAGGATGGCGATGATCACCACCTGTTGCAACCATACGTACGGTGTGCGCGCAATGGCCGTGGCGACGGGTGCGAGTTTGTCGGTAGCGCCACCGAACGCGCTGTAGGGCGCGAGACCGGTCATCACGTGGGCGAACAACACATAGAGGATGGTGCATATCACGAGCGAACCGAGGATCCCGATGGGCATGTTCTTCTGTGGGTTCTTGGCTTCCTGTGCGGCGGTGCTCACGGCATCGAAACCGATGTAGGCGAAAAAGATGATGCCTGCACCTTGCAGGATCCCGCTCCAACCGAAGGAGCCGAACGTGCCGGTGTTCTCGGGGATGTAAGGGACGTAGTTCGCTGGATCGATGAAGCTCCAGCCCAGAAAGATGAAGACCAGGACCACGGCCACTTTCAGCATAACGATGATCGCGTTGACGCCTGCACTTTCCCGCGTGCCACGCGCCAGCAACAACGACATGCAGGCCACGATGAACATGGCCGGGAGGTTGACGACCCCTCCTTCGAACGGTCCGGCCATCAACGCATGCGGCATGTGGATGTCATGCATCAGCAGCAGTCGGTTCAAGTACTGGCTCCATGAGATCGCGACCATTGCGGCACCCACCGCATACTCCAGCACAAGGTCCCAACCGATGATCCAGGCGAAGAGCCGGCCCATGGTGGCATAACTATAGGTGTAGGCACTCCCCGCTATCGGGATCATGCTGGCGAACTCGGCATAACACAGCCCAGCGAGCCCACAGCCGATCGCGCTGATCACGAACGAAATGGTGACAGCGGCACCGGCATGTTCAGCAGCCACCTTGCCGGTAAGGCTGAATAGGCCCGCCCCGATGATCGCCCCGATGCCAAGGAGCACGAGGCTAACGGCACCAAGATGTCGCTTCAAATGTCCTGACCCCTCTGCGTTCGCCTCGTTCATCAGAACGTCGAGAGGCTTGCGGCTCCAGTTGCTGCTCATGTGCTCCAGTGGATGTGAGCGCCGAAGCTAACCGGTTTGAGCATTGGCAATGCCGCCCGACTTGATACGTGCAGAGAACTTCCTCGGATCTTCAGGCAGATGTGCAACGCCCTAGTGGGATCGTGGCAGCGGTCGTGCGCGGTCAAGGAAGGACCTAGTTGGTGCCTTCCCTCTTCTTGATCTCGTCCCGGAGCTTCGAGGCCCGCTCGTAGTCCTCATTATCCAAAGCCTCCTCCAACTTGGTCCGGAGTTCCTCTATCGTCATGGCGGTAGCGGACTTTTTTTCACCCTTGCCTTTTCCCTTGGTCTCGGGTGCGGCTTCATCTTCGGTCTCTTCCCCATCCTCCACTTTCAAGCCTGCGGCACTCAAAATGAATTCGTAGGTATGGATCGTACAATCGAAGCGGAGCGCCAAGGCGATGGCATCACTGCTGCGCGCGTCGATCTCCACTTCATGGCCGTTCTGTTCCAACACCAACTTGGCATGGAAGATCCCCTCGACAAGGTCGTTGATGATCACCTCCTTCAAGGTAATGTTCATCGTATCGCTCAGATTCTTGAAGAGATCGTGGGTAAGTGGACGCGCCGGCTTGATGTTCTCCACCTGGATCGCGATAGCCTGCGCCTCCACACCACCGATGATGATCGGCAGGCGGCGATCCCCTTCCACTTCGGAGAGGATCAACGCATAAGCACCCGCGTGGGTGTGACTATAAGTGATGCGTAAGAAGCGCAGCTCGACCTTCTCCATCCTTGCTTGGCGGGGCCGTGAAGATAGGGTGCGGAATGCAGTTGGCAGAATGCACCGAGCAGCATCGCGCTCAGGCCGTTGTCAACAACTGGCTAGCGATGTGCAACGACAACAGGGTTGAGGACAACTCGACCTGGGCAGTGCCTCCTGCTGTCTGCCTACTGATCTAGCGTTCCGCGTTCAATTTCTTGGCAGCCTCAATGAGTTTGGGCAGGATCTCGAACGCATCGCCCACGATACCATAGTCGGCCGCTTTGAAGAACGGTGCTTCGGGGTCTTTGTTGATCACGGCGATCACCTTGCTCTGGTTCACTCCAGCGAGGTGCTGGATCGCACCGCTGATACCAATGGCGATGTAGCAGTTCGGGCGGATGGCCACACCGGTCTGGCCCACGTGCTCGTGGTGCGGACGCCAGTGCATATCGGCCACGGGGCGGCTACAGGCAGTTGCACCGCCCAGCAATACAGCGAGTTCTTCGATACCGGCCCAGTTCTCAGGACCTTTCATCCCGCGACCGGCGCTTACCACGATCTCCGCTTCGGGCAGTGGGATACCCACACCGGCCTTGCGTACTTCCTTCAAGGCGATGCGCGCTGGACCAAGGTCGCCGCTGTGTTCTTCCACGGTGGCGGCACCTCCATCGTTACCGATCGGGATCGAATTCGGCATCAGGCTGATCACCTTGTTCGCGCTGGTCACTTCCAGCCAAGCTTTCGCTTTACCGCTGAAAACGTTGCGCTTGAACCGGTTGCCATCGGGCATGCCCAAGGCCCCGGCTACGTGTCCGGCTTTCCATTTAGCGGCCAAGCGAGGAGCGACGGCCTTTCCCGTTCCGTCGTGAACGCAAACTATGGTGTTGGCTCCTTCTTTCGCTGCGATGTCAGCAACGAGCTTGGTCAGCTGTTGGCCATCCACGGTGGTCACGCTGCGCGCCACGATCACTTTGCTGGCACCGTTGGCACCCAGTGTCTCAAGGCCTTGAGCTGCGCCGAAGGTCACGGCAGTAACAGGACCACCTGCCAATTTGCTGGCGTAGGTCACCGCTTCTCGGGCGGCTTTGGGGATCTTATCGCCCCGGGTATCAATGAATACGATCGTGCTCATTTGGGAGAATTGTCGGGGCAGGAAATTTCCCGCCCGTAGGATGATATTGATTCAGATCACTTTGGCCTCGCTGTGCAAGAGTTCGATCAGCTTCCCGGCGTCTTCCGCAGGGATCATCTTCACAGCACCCTTGGCGGGTGGCAGTTCGAAGATGGCCGTGTTGGCCACGTTGTCGGTCGCGGCAGCGGGCACCACGGTCAGGGGCTTGGTGCGTGCGGCCATGATGCCGCGCATGTTCGGGATGCGTTGCTCGGCCATGCCTTTGGCAGCGCTCAAGGCGAAGGGTAGGGAAACCTCCAGCACTTCGATGCCACCGGGCACATCGCGCTCCATGGTCGCCTTGCCTCCGGCGATGTCCAGTTTGCTGACCAATGGCACGTAGGGTAGATCGAGCAGTTCGGCCACCATACCACCGACCTGCCCGCCGTTGTAGTCGATGGTCTCCTTGCCTGCGATGACCAGGTCGAAGCCCTTGTCCTTGGCATATGCGGCCACCTGTTCAGCCACTTGCAATGCTTCGGTGGGCTGCACATCCACGCGCACGGCTTCATCTGCGCCGATGGCCAGTCCCTTCCGAATAGTAGCCTCGGTATCTACACCGCCCACCGTGATGGTGGTAACGGAACCAGCACCGGCAGCTTCCTTCAGTTCGAGGGCGCGCACCAGCGCATACCACTCGTCATACGGGTTCACGATGAAGGTGACACCGTTGGCATCGAACTGCGTATTGCCGTTGGTGAAGGCGATGCGGGCCGTGGTATCGGGCACCTGGCTAAGAAGGACGAGGATCTTCATCGGGATCGGAGAACGTTAGGGAGTGGCCCCTTGTTCTGGAGGGGAGCCGAATGGGGCTGCGAAGTTAGCAGCTGCCCGGTATCAAGCGATCCCGATCGGCTACTACGCTACCTTAGCACCCCATCGAAAGCAGTATCACAAGTATGCGTACCGTCCAATTCCGCGAAGCCTTGAACGAGGCGATGAGCGAAGAAATGCGTCGTGATCCCAACGTCTTCCTCATCGGCGAGGAAGTGGCCGAATACGATGGCGCGTACAAAGTGAGCAAAGGCATGCTCGCGGAGTTCGGTGAGAGGCGGGTCATCGACACACCGATCGCCGAGTTGGGCTTCACAGGCATTGCCGTAGGTGCTGCCATGAACGGCTTGCGCCCCATCGTGGAATACATGACCTGGAACTTCGCGGTATTGGCCAGCGACCAGATCATCAACCACGCGGCCAAGATGCTGCAGATGAGCGGGGGGCAGTTCCACATCCCCATCGTGTTCCGCGGGGGCAACGGCAGCGCCGGTCAATTGGCCGCCACGCATAGCCAGAGCTTCGAGGCCATGTACGCCAACGTGCCGGGCCTGAAGGTGATCACGCCGAGCGATCCATACAGTGCCAAGGGTCTGCTGAAAGCTGCGATACGCGACAACGACCCGGTCCTCTTCATGGAGAGCGAACGCATGTACGGCGAGAAGGGCGAGATCCCCGATGGTGAATACCTGCTGCCCATCGGTGTGGCCAGCATCGCGCGCGAAGGCAAGGATGTCACCATCGTCTCCTTTGGGAAGATGATGAAGATCGCGTTGGGCGCTGCGGACGAGTTGCAGAAGGAAGGTATCAGCGCGGAGGTCATCGATCTCCGAACGATCCGCCCGATGGACCATGCCACCATCATCAAGAGCGTGAAGAAGACAAACCGCCTGGTTGTGATCGACGAGAATTGGCCCGTCGCCAGCATCAGTAGTGAGATCGCCTACCGTGTGCAAAAAGATGCGTTCGATTTTCTGGATGCCCCGGTGATCCGCGTGAACCAGGCTGATGTGCCGCTGCCCTTCACCCCGAACCTGATCGATGCATCGTTGCCCAGTGTGGCGCGTGCCGTAAAGGCGGTGAAGGAGGTGATGTATTTGGTGAATTAGAAGCAGCCCTTGCTGGGCTTCATTGTCTCATGATACGAATGGATCGCAACTCCACACCATTTCGATCCCGGAATTGCGCAGTATAAATGCCTGGGGCCAAGTGTGAGATGGACATATGGGTCACTCCACTACCGACTCGCAAGGACTTTAAAATGGCCCCGCTAGTCGCCAACAAGTCCATTTGAACTGAAGTAGCGGTGTGGTTCTGGATGACGACCAAGTCATCGCTAATGGTAGGGACCATGCTGAAGTCCTTCTCAACTATGGAGACGTTTATACCTGCGAAGAAACCGAACACGCAAATGGACATGTCACGAGTCACCTGACCGATCAATTGCCCATTGCGCCATTCCGAACCGCGAATGGCCAACGTCCACTCACCCCAATATTCGGGATAGTCCCACGCGAAGGTTCCCGTCGCTGGGTCAAGCCATGCATAATTTACACCTATCGGATATTGATACCCTTCGATGGGCACTCCGTAGGAACCGAGCGGCGCAACCAGCTCGAAGGAAAGGCTGTCGCCGTCCAGATCGCCGGGTGCGGGCTCATGGATCAACGTGTTCCAGTTGCGGCGGGTCTCGAACTGCAGGGTATCAAAGATCATCGACGTGTTCGTCCCCAGCTGCGGGTCTATCACCAGCAGGGCTTCTACACAGGCGCTTTGCGCGATCGAGTTTGGTATGTTGACGATGCCTCCACTGCGGTTGGTGTCTTCAAAGCGAATGCGGTAGGTACCTTGACCGGGGAACGTGTGAATTGTTCGGTAGGTGCTCAGCCTTACCCCGCCACACAAACCACCTACTTCAAAGTCCTGAATGCTGATCCGTGGGATCGTGTCGGCTGTACCATCACCGAAGTAAATGGGTATCTCAGGTCTATCGGAGGGGCTGTCCGATCTGCTGTACAAGACCACTTCAATAATGTAAGAGTTGCCATTTTCAGGAGCGTACCGGATCTCTCCGCCTAGGAAGTGGTTGGCCGTCGCTCGGTCAGACAACAAGAATGTGATCATCGTTAGCACAACGATCCACGATTGGAGGAATTTGGAAGTACTCATGATCTTTCGAAGTCGGTTCGCCTAAGCTAAGTCGACGAGATCGTGATAGCCCATTGGAAGGCGCACAGTGTTACATGGAATTTTGCCGTGCTTTGGCTTAGTCTGACACTCACCATCGACCTTCCCCTTTTCTCACAAGCGTCCTGTGTTCCAACCAGTTTCCTATTTTCGCGCCCGCTTTCGTCCAATGGGGACGGAACGCGCTGACGGACAAGAACATACACAACACGAAAAGACAAGATGGGAAGTGAACTGATGTACTACATCCCCCTGATGGGCGTAGTGGGCCTTGTGGTGATGATCGGCAAGGCGATGTGGGTGACCAAGCAGGATGCTGGCGACGCCAACATGCAGGAACTGGCGGGATACATCGCTCGCGGTGCAAGTGCCTTCCTAAAAGCGGAATGGAAAGTACTGGGCATTTTCGCCGCCATTGCTGCCGTATTGCTGGCGTGGAGCGGAACACTTCATCCGCACAGTGATTGGGTCATCGCCATCGCCTTCCTCATCGGAGCCTTCTTCAGCGCTTTCGCGGGTTGGATCGGTATGAGCATCGCTACCAAGGCCAACGTGCGCACTACGCAAGCGGCGCGCACCAGTCTTGCACAAGCCTTGAAGGTGAGCTTCAACGGCGGCACCGTGATGGGCCTCGGTGTTGCTGGTCTCGCTGTTGTGGGCCTCAGCACGCTCTTCATTGTATTCCTCCGCATGTACGTGGGCGATGCCGGGGCCAATGGCGAAGAGATGATGAAGTGCCTCGAAGTCCTCGCGGGCTTCTCCTTGGGTGCTGAATCCATTGCACTGTTCGCTCGCGTGGGCGGTGGGATCTATACCAAGGCCGCCGACGTAGGCGCCGATCTTGTGGGCAAGGTGGAAGCCGGTATCCCCGAGGACGACGCGCGGAACCCCGCAACGATCGCCGACAACGTGGGCGACAACGTAGGTGATGTGGCGGGTATGGGCGCCGATCTCTTCGGTAGCTATGTGGCCACGATGCTTGCAACGATGGTACTCGGCCGTGAGGTGGTGAGCGCCGACAACTTCGGCGGCATGGCCCCGATCCTGTTGCCGATGGTGATCGCCGGTCTCGGTGTACTGTTCAGCATCATCGGTACGCTCTTCGTGAAGATCAACAAGGACAGCGACAGCGTGATGAAAGCGCTGAACCTGGGCAACTGGGGTTCCATGGTACTGGTGGCGATCAGCAGCTACCCCTTGATCATGTGGATGTTGCCCGATACCATGCAGTTCGTGCGCAACGGGATCTCGTTGGAGATCACCAGCATGAACGTTTACTGGGCTATCCTGCTCGGTCTCGTGGTGGGAACGTTGATGAGCATGGTCACCGAATACTACACCAGCATGGGCCGTCGTCCGGTGATGAGCATCGTGATGAAGAGCGGCACGGGACACGGTACCAACGTGATCGGCGGCTTGGCCATGGGCATGGAGAGCACGGTGTTGCCGATCCTCATCCTTGCTGCGGGTATCTGGGGTTCATTCGAACTCGCTGGCATGTACGGTGTGGCGATCGCAGCAGCAGGCATGATGGCCACCACGGCCATGCAGCTCGCCATCGACGCCTTTGGACCGATCGCTGACAACGCCGGTGGTATCGCCGAAATGAGCGGTCTCCCCAAAGAAGTCCGTGAGCGTACCGACAACTTGGACGCTGTGGGTAACACCACCGCCGCAACGGGCAAAGGCTTCGCCATCGCATCCGCAGCATTGACTGCACTCGCACTGTTCGCAGCCTACGTCGGCATGTCCGGCATCACGGGTATCGACATCTACAAGGCCGATGTGTTGGCCATGCTCTTCGTCGGCGGCATGATCCCGTTCTTCTTCAGTAGCCTCGCTATCAGTGCCGTGGGCAAAGCGGCCATGGATATGGTGAAGGAAGTGCGTCGCCAGTTCCGCGAGATCCCCGGGATCATGGAAGGCACCGCCAAGCCGGAGTACGAAAAGTGCGTGGCTATCAGCACCGAGGCATCCATCCGTGAGATGATCGCACCGGGTGCGCTCGCCTTGATCTCCCCGATCCTCGTTGGTTTCCTCGCGGGCCCTGAAGCATTGGGCGGATTGCTGGCCGGTATCACCGTTAGCGGTGTGCTCATGGGCATGTTCCAGAACAACGCCGGTGGCGCATGGGATAACGCCAAGAAGAGCTTCGAGAAAGGCGTGGAGATCGACGGCAAGATGTGGTACAAGCACAAGGCCGATAAGCCTTCGCCACCGCACCAAGCAGCTGTTACGGGAGACACCGTTGGTGATCCGTTCAAGGATACCTCCGGTCCTTCGATGAACATCCTGATCAAGTTGACGTCGATCGTGGCATTGATCATTGCACCGCACATCAACGAAGGCAAGATGGATGGCGTGGTGATAGAAGAAGTGGACGTGACGCAGATCACTGAAGAGAAAGTGGCAGTGCCGGAAGCAGCCACTGCGGGCTTCGGCAAATTGCTGTCTTCTGGCTTCGAGGTCAAAGGCGAAGCAACGGGGATCGAGAGCGGCCTCATCGGCTCCATCGACAGCGCCAAACCAGTGGACAAGACCACGTGGTTCAACTTCGATCGTGTCACCTTTCGCACCGGCAGCGCCGCCATCGATATGGCGAAGTCGCAAGACCAGTTGGTGAACCTAACGGAGATCCTGATGGCCTATCCGAAAGCGAAGCTGAAGATCGGCGGCTACACGGACAATGTGGGGGAGGAAGCCGCGAACAGGAAACTCAGCACCGAACGGGCGCAAGCCGTTCGTTCAGCGCTGGTGGCCATGGGCATCGCCGATGATCGCGTAGAAGCTGAAGGGTACGGATCACAACATCCAGTGGGCGACAACGCAACCGAGGAAGGCCGCGCGCAGAACCGGCGCATCGCGGTGCGGGTTTCTGAGAAGTAGCCTACAAAGAGTTCATTGAACAAAGAAGGGGCTGTCTCGAAAGGGTCGGCCCCTTTTTCGTTGCTAACGGATCAAGTTCCGGAGTTTCGTCAAATCACCCCAAGTGGGGTCCCTTGAAGTTGGCGCATGTTGGCTGAGAGGATCGAGCAAAGGGCACTTTTGATGCGTTCCTCGGCCTTCTTTTATAGGATCCGCACCAACTTCTTCAGGTTGATCGCGGTGGCGAGCAGTCCGGTCTCCAATGCCACCTTGTCCAGCCCCCTTAGCATGAACCGCGTGAAGCCTTTGTTCTGTTTGAGGTTGCCGAAGGCCGATTCCACTTCCACTGGTCTGGCGCTGCGGTGCATCAGGCCTTCTTCACTGGTGAGCCGCTCGCGGGCTTGGGCCTTCAACTGGTTTAACCGATGGTTCACCTCGATGATCCGGTCGCCTTTGGCCTTGTGGCAGGCTCCGTTCAATGGGCAGCAAGTGCAATTGCGCGCTTGGTAACGCGATACGGTTTGAGTGTACCCGGCCTTGGTTGTCGAACGCTGATCACCGATGTGCCGCATGGGTTGGCCCATGGGGCAGATGTACTCGTTGCGGGCAGCATTGTAATGGAGCCTGTTCTGTTCAAAAGTGTGTTTCTCTTGGTGGCTCTTGAGTTGCTCGCGGTGGAAGTAGTTGTACTTGACGAAGGCCTCTACACCTTCGCCCTCCAGGTATTCGTAGTTCTGCTCGGAGCCATAGCCCGCATCGGCCACGGCGGCTTTGGGCAATTGGCCCAGTTGGCCGTGTAGTTCCTTGTAGTGTGGGATCAGCGTCCTGGTGTCGGTGGCATCCTGGTGCAGGCTGTATTGTACGATGAACTGGTCCTGAGTGCTCCATTGCACATTGTATCCGGCCTTCAGTTGTCCGTTGCCCATGTGGTCGTCCTTCATGCGCAGAAAGGTGGCGTCGGGGTCGGTCTTGGAGTAGCTGCCACGCTCCCCCCAAGATGGACTCTTGCATCCGGTATTTGCGCAGGTTGTCCCCCCAGTTCTTCCCCGCGTAGTTGAGCTTCTGCTTGACCTTCGCCTCCACCTCTTTCCCCTTCAGCGCGGTGTTGATCGCTTCGATGGTCTGCTCCACTTTCTTGGGGTCGAGCTCTTGCATCTCACCGGGGTCTTCGCCCTGTAGTTCTTCGGCGGCCACACCTTGGGTGTAGTTCCAAAGTTCTTCCAACTGCGCCTTCTTCTTGTTCGTGGCGATGCTCTTGGCCCACACGAAGGTGTACTTGTTGGCGTTGGCCTCGATCTTGGTGCCGTCGGTGTACACCGCTTTGAGGTCCACATGGCCTGCCTCGATCAACAGCAGCACTACTTGGGTGAACACTTCCTTGATGTGGTTCTTCAGGCGCTGGCCCCGGAAGCGGTTGATGGTATGGTGGTCCGGCCGCTTCATCCCCGAGAGCCACATGAAGTGGATGTTCTCCTTGATCGCCGCCTCGATCCGGCGCGAGGAGTAGATGTTGTTCAGGTAGGCATAGACCAACACCTTCAACAACATGCGCGGATGGTAGCTCGAGGTGCCACCGCCCTTGTAGGTCTCTTCCAGCGGTCCGATGTCGATCTTGTCGATCACCGTGGATACCACCCGTACGGCGTGGGTCTTACCGATGAGTTCTTCCAGCGAGGGTGGCAGGAGCATCCCTTGGCCGGGGTCGTACTCCTTGAAGACGACTTTGCGTGTTGGCATGCCGAAAGCTCGATCGACAAAACCGCATTGTCAAGATCCACGAGCAACTCCTTTTCAACAAAAAGCAGAGGGGCCGCCTCTTTCGAGACAGCCCCGTTGCGTTCAATACGTTGCTTACTAACGCTTCTTCGCCAACGCCGACTTCGCCCCGTTCTTGCTCGGCGGCGCTTTCAAAGCGATCTTCCCAGCGGGCTTCGGCGCGGCCTTCGCGGCCTTCACCGGCGCCTCCATCGGGAACAGGCCATGGATCTCCGCATCGATCTTGCTGATGATCTTGCCGAGGTCTTCGGGGTCTGTGTGGAAGCGGTTGTCCTCCACGTCGATGATCAGCAACTTGCCCTTGTCGTACTTCTCGATCCACGCATCGTATCGTTCGTTGAGGCGTTTGAGGTACTCGATGCTGATGGAGTTCTCGTATTCACGTCCGCGTTCACTGATCTGCTTCACCAGTTTGTCCACGGGCGCCTGCAGGTAGATCAACAGGTCGGGTGGCGTTATAGAATGGTCCATGTTCTGGAACAGCCGGAAGTAGTTCTCGAAATCGCGCGTGGTCATCAAGCCCATCGCGTGCAGGTTGGGCGCGAAGATGAAAGCGTCCTCGTAGATCGTGCGGTCTTGGATCACACTGCGACCGCTGTTCCGGATCTCGAGCAACTGTTCGAAGCGCGAGTTCAAGAAGAAGATCTGCAGGTTGAAGCTCCAGCGTTGCATGTCCTTGTAGAAATCGAACAGGTAGGGGTTGTTATCCACTGCTTCTTCCAACCGGTCCCACTTGTAGTGCTTGGCCAGCAGTTGGGTAAGTGTGGTTTTTCCGGATCCGATATTGCCTGCGATAGCGATGTGCATACGTGAGCGTCCGCCGTACGGCGGACGTGTTTGTGGAAGGTGGGAAGCGCGAAGGTACCCGCACCTGCCGAAGATCGCCACGTTGTGGAAAAGTCGTTCCTCCCTCAACGGGTCGTGACCACTTCATCGATCACGATGCGGTCCGCGGTGCGCTGGTACAATCGACCACGATCCACGCGCACTTCCAACACCTTTCCTACCAGGTCGGCAGCAAGAGGATGTTCGGTGATCGTGAAGGAGAGCATGTCGTATACGAACAGTTGTCCTTTCGCGAAATAATAGAGCACACCGTTGCGTACCTCGAAGCTCTCCACACCTTTCAATGGAATGGTCTTGGCGTAGGTGCCGAACAGGTCGAACACGAGGATACCTTCGTTCGGGTCGTTCACGTACAACCGATTGTCGAATTCTTGCATGGAGGTGGGGGAGACCGAGATGCCCAGCAATTGGTCCAAGCGTCCGGTGTTCGCAAGTTCCCGCAATTGGGCATCCACCCTGATCAGCGCAAGGTCCCGTTGATCGAAGAACCAGAAGCTGTTCTGCACGCTCATGCATACGAGCACCACCTGCGGGAAGCCGTCCCGAGGCAGGTTCAGCACGCTGCCTTGCAAGCTGAGCGTATTGTCCAGCACGGCCAGTTGCCCTTGCTCCGGGGAGAACACCATGGGCTTCAAGGAATAGAACGCGTCGATGTGCGTGATGCGCCCGAAGGTCTTTACGCTGTTCCGCAGCCACGATCCACCGTTCGAATTGTAGAGTTCCAAAACATCGCCGCGCAGACCGTAAACGTTCCCCATCTCATCCGTTGTGAAGGCGTCGAAGTGGCCCTCGATCACGCGCCGCTCCTGCGCTTCTGCGGGAAGCACGAAGAGCACCATAAGGATGGATACCACTGTTCGCAAACGCATCAATTCTCCACCGGTGCCAGCAGGCCTTCAAGGATCCCACGGTCGTTGCACAAGCGCGGCACCTTGTTCTGGCCGCCCAATTTGCCACGGTGTTTCATCCATGCATAGAACGTGCCGGGCGGCACATTGTGTACCACCGGCGGCCTCAGCGCCATGTCTCCACGACGTTTTGCGTCATAGTCCGAGTTCAGCGCACGCATCGTTCGGTCAAGGGCATTGGTGAATGCGCTTAGGTCATCGGGTCCGGTCTCGAATTCGATCACCCATTCGTGTCCGCCGCGGGCATCGGTCTCCATGTAGATGGGCGCGGCGGTATATTCGCTCACGACGGCCCCTGTGGCCTCACACGCAGCTTCGATACCGCGATCAGCGTTCTCCACGACAAGCTCCTCACCGAAAGCATTGATAAAGCTCTTGGTGCGACCGCTCACTTGCACACGGTGTGGGCGAACGCTGGTGAACCGGACGGTATCCCCGGGCATGTAGCGCCACAACCCGCCATTGGTGCTGATCACGATCGCATAGGATTGGCCGACCTTCACCTCGCTCAGGAGCACGGTATGTGGATGTTCCTTCTCCAGTTCATCCATTGGGATGAACTCATAGAAGATGCCGTAGTCCAGCATCAACAACATGTCATCGGCTCCGTGGCGGTCTTGTATCGCGAAAGACCCTTCGGAGGCATTGTAGCTCTCCAAGTAGTTCATGGTGGGCGAGGGGATCAACGCCTCGAATTGCGCGCGGTAGGGCCTGAAGCTGACTCCGCCGTGCATGAACAGTTCCAGGTTGGGCCATACTTCCAGGATGTTCCGTTTTCCGCTGATCTCCAGGATGCGGCGCAGGAGCACGAGCGTCCACGACGGAACGCCGGCGATGCAGCGCACATCTTCGCGCATGGTCTCCTTGGCCATCTGCTCGATCTTCACCTCCCAGTTGTCCAGTAGCGCCGTTTCGATCACCGGCGTGCGCCGCACTTCCACCCACAGCGGCAGGTTGCGGATGATGATCGCGGAAAGATCACCCGTGTAGGCATCGGGCCTGAACTGTTCAATGTTGCTGCTGCCGCCCACCACCAGGCTCATGCCTTGGTACAATTTGCTCTCCGGGAACTGCTCGTAATGGAAGGCGATCAGGTCCTTGCCGCCTTTGTAGTGGCAATCCTCCAAGGCCTCACGGCTAACGGGGATGAACTTGCTGCGATCGCTGGTGGTGCCACTGCTCTTGGCGAACCAACGCATGTCCGTGGGCCAGAGCAGGTTTTGCTCGCCCTTGCGCAGGCGTTCCACGAAAGGCTTCACATCCTCGTAATCCTGCAACGGCACCTGTTGACGGAACTGGTCCGGATGGGTGATGCTGGCGAAATCGTATTTGCGTCCCCATTCGGTGTACTTGGCGGTCTGCACCAGCGCATGGAACATCTCCAGCTGGGCCAGCCGGGGGTGCTCGCGGAACAGGTCGATCTGTTGCAGGCGCTTCTTCAGAAGGAAGGAGACGAGCGGGTTCACGGGTGGTCCAAGTGAGGAGAGTGGACGAAGATGCGACCTTTGTTCAGCACAAAAGATACGCACCGTTTTCCGATGACCGATGGTTCCCCCCTTCGCAAGATGCTCGCTGGCTTCGACGGACAGGTGCATTATGCCTTGTCACTGAACGACGGACCGCTGGAATTAGCGCCGTTCATCGGCAACACCTTTACGGTGCGGGCCACGGGTGCGCTCACATGTACGAGCTGTGGCAAACGCGTGAAGAAGTTCTACGGCCAAGGCTTCTGTTTTCCCTGTTTACAGTCGGCTCCGGAAGCATCGGAATGCATCATCCGACCAGAGCTGTGCCGTGCGCATTTGGGCGAAGGACGCGATCCGGATTGGGAGCGCGACCACCACATGACCGAGCATGCCGTCTACCTCAGCTACACGGGAGGCATCAAGGTGGGTATCACGCGCGCCACGCAAGTACCGGTCCGGTGGATCGATCAAGGGGCTGTTGCAGCACTGATCATTGCGCGGGTGCCGTACCGGCAGTTGTCCGGTCTTATCGAGGTGGACCTGAAGCGCCTTTTCGCCGACCGCACGAATTGGCGCGCCATGTTGAAGTTGGTGCCGCCCGACCACATGGCGCTGCGCGAAGCACGTTCAGTTGCACGCAATGCGCTGCGCGAAGACCTGCAACAATACCTGCTTCCGGAAGAAGAGCCGCTGGACATCAGCTATCCGGTGTTGGCCTATCCCCCGAAAGTGACCAGCGTTCAATTGGACAAGACACCTGAAGTGAGCGGCCGGTTGTTGGGCGTGAAAGGCCAGTACCTGATCTGGGAGGATGGCCGCGTGCTGAACGTCCGCAACCACAGCGGCTACCACGTGGAGGTCGGGTAGGCAGGGTTTGTAACCTTTCGTTTCACCGTGTCGTTACACAGGCAGGTTTTGGTCAGTGGACCGATCGTTAGGGCAAGCAAAAGGCTCCGGGAAACCGGAGCCTTTTGTGGTTTCAGAGGGTCGTTGATCAGTGGATCTCCAGATCGAACGGCATACGGGCCTGGATGCCCAGTTGCTCCTTCGCTTCGCGCACTTTGCGGTACTGGTTCAACAGCTGCAGGTCCTCGCCCAGGAATTCGGTGGCCACCCACATGCGGGCTTGTCCGTTCAGGTCGGCCATGATCTGTTCGAAAAGGTCTTTCTGCGCAGGAAGTTCAACCCGCTTGTAGTCGGTGAGGTCGGCCATTTTCGCGGCCGCGGCGATAGCATCCTCTAATCCACCCAGTTCATCCACCAGGCCGATGCGCTTGGCATCAACGCCGGTCCATACACGGCCTTGGCCGATGCTGTCCACTTGGGCGACGGTCATCTTACGTCCTTCTGCAACGCGCTCCTTGAAGCCGGTGTAGAACTCGTCCACGTAGCCTTGGATGATGGTCTTCTCGTTCGTGGTCAATGGACGGCTCACGGTCATCATGTCGGCATACTCGTGCGTCTTCTCCCCATCGAAGGTGATGCCGAGCTTGTTCTTGAAGAAGCCCTGCATGTTAGGGATGATGCCGAATACACCGATGGAACCGGTGATCGTGGAAGGCTCGGCGAAGATCTTCGTCGCCGGTGCGCTGATATAGTATCCGCCTGAAGCGGCCACGTCACCCATGCTCACCACTACGGGCTTCACCTTTTTGGCCAGATCCACTTCGCGCCAGATCACATCGCTGGCCAAGCCGCTTCCACCAGGGCTGTTGACACGCAATACGATGGCTTTGATGGTGCTGTCCTCGCGGGCTTCACGGATCGCGGCTGAGAGGTCGGTGCTACCGATGGTGCCATCCTCGCTTTCGCCGGAAGAGATGCCGCCTTCGGCATAGATCACGGCCAGCTTGCCTTTGCCTTCGCCACCTTTGGCGTAGTCCGGTGTGAAAGAGCGCGCGTAGCTGCCGAGCTCGGCCAGCTCCAGTTCTTTGCCCGCCTCGATCCCCATCTTTTCGCGCAGGATGTCCAGCACCTCATCGCGGTACTTCAGGCCATCCACCATGCCGAGTTCCAGTGCGGCTTTCGCATTGCGCACCAATAGACTATCAGCGATCAAGTTCAGGCGGGCCCTGTCCAGTTTACGGCTTTCGGAAACAGCGCTGATGTGCTCTTCCCACAGTCCGCTCATGAGCACCCGGTTCTGTTCGCGGTTCGCGTCGCTCATATGGTCTTCGGTGAACACCTCACCGAAGCTCTTGAACTTGTTGTTGCTACCGCGGATGAACTGGATATCGATGTCGAGCTTCTCGAAGAGCCCTTTGTAGAACATGTATTCGCTGTGCAGGCCATGGTAGGCGAGATCACCTTTCGGTTGCAGGTAGATGTCATCCGCAGCGGTGGCGATGTAATAGGAGGCTTGGGTGTAGGCTTCGCTGTAGGCTACCACCGGCTTGCCGCTGTCCTTCTTGAATTGGCGGATCTTGCCGTGGATCTCTTTCATGGTGGCGAACCCGGCTTGCATATTGGTAAGGTCCAAAAAGATCCCTTCGATGTGGTCGTCGGTCTTCGCATGGTCCAACGTGGCCAGCAGGGTGTTCAGCCCGATCTTGCTGGCGTTCCGGAATGGTCCGAAGTCCAGCATGAACTGGTCCTTGGAGCCACGGTCGGTGAACTCTTGGTCCAAGCGCAAATGGAGGATGCTGCCGTCCTTCACGGTCGTCGGTTTGCCTTCCATCGCAAAGCTCGATCCCAACGCTGCGAGGGAACCGATGAAGAGCATGATCAGCACAGCGCCGATAAGGAAAGTGCCCACCATGGAGGCGAGCATGAACTTCAGGAATTGTCTCATGGAGCAAGTTTGTTTGCAGGCTCGAAACTAGAAGTACACGGCGGAGCATTAGAGGTGGAATACATGAACGGCCCCGCATCCGGATGGGAGGCCCGCACGGATAGCTTTGCGCCGATGGCGGGATCGGAGATCGTGTTGTTGCTGGGTGGGAATACGGGTGATCCGCCGAGCGAATTGGCCCATGCCGAGGCGCATATCGCAAACCGGATCGGGCCTGTCATAGCGCGCAGTCGAGATCATTGGACCGAGCCGTGGGGCTTCAGCGACCCATCGTTGTTCCTGAACCGCGCCTTGGTCGTGCGGACGACCTTGGCGCCTCTTACGGTGTTGGAGGAATGCATGACCATCGAGCGGTCCATGGGCCGTGAACGCCCGACGCACGGCGGACCCGCTCCGCGCAACATCGACATCGATATCCTCACCATCGGAGAAACCATCATCGACACGCCCGGCCTCGTGGTGCCACATCCTCGGTTGCATCTTCGCCGGTTCGCGCTTGGGCCGTTGGCCGATCTGGCACCGCTATGGCCCCATCCTATCTTGGGCCGCACTGCACTGCAATTGCTGAACGATCTACCCGCATGAGCCGACCGGGCTATTCATACATCGCCGTGGAGGGATTGATCGGGGCGGGAAAGACCACTCTTGCGAAGCGCTTGGCAGCTGACTGGGGCGGCCGACTCGTATTGGAGGAGTTCGATGACAATCCGTTCCTGCCCAAGTTCTACGAAGATCCGCAGCGGTATGGTTTCTCCGTGGAACTTTCCTTTCTGGCACAGCGCTACCACCAACTCAAACGTGTCACTGAACAGGACCTGTTCAGCAACTGCACCATCGCCGACTATTCGCTCGGCAAGTCCTTGGTCTTTGCCAACGTTACGCTGCAGGCCGACGAGTATGCCTTGTTCCGTGACCTGTACACCATCATGTACGGTGACTTGCCGCGTCCAGAACTGATCCTGTACATCCACCTCGACATGGCTCGTGTCAAGGCCCGGATCCGATCCAGAGGCAGGAGTTATGAACAAAGTATCCCCATTACGTACTTGGAACAGCTCCAAGAAAGGTACCTGGACCACCTCCAAAAGCTTACGGATGATCGCGTTTTGGTCGTGGATCTCCAAGAGCACGACCTGATGAATGCCCCGTCCGTCTACGAAAAGCTGGTTGCGAGCATCTTGCAGGAGCGACCGAAAGGCTACCAGGTCATCACCCTCTGATGCACGGTACATTGTGGAGAAGTGGGATATTCTTGGGAAGCCAGCGCACGTTCAGGTGGTTATGTTTGCGGCCGAAAACAAGAACCAAGTAGCGAATTCATGGAAAAGCGGCAAATGAAGGCACTCTCCCTAGTGTCCATCGGCCTCGTAGCCCTCAGTGGTTGCGGTGGTATCGGTAAGATGAACAAGTATGTGGAGACCATCAAGTATACGGTGGACCCGAATCCGCTGATCGTGCAGGGCGACTCCGTTGCCGTAGCCATCAATGGCAATTTCCCCGGTAAGTACTTCTATAAGAAGGCCCAGGTGGAGTTGACCCCCACGCTGACCTACACGGGTGGCGAAACGCCGTACAAGACGGCGTTCTTCCAAGGCGAGAAAGCGGTGGGCAACAACACCGTGATCCCCTACGAGACGGGCAAGGCCTTCACCTACACCCACAAGGTGGCCTACACGCCATCCATGGCCGAAAGCCAATTGATGGTGAAGATCCTGGGCAAGCAGGGAAAGGACGGCAAGAAGGAACTGGCTTTCGATCCCATCAAGATCGCTGATGGTGTCATCACCACGCCGTACCTGATGTTGAGCGATGACAAGGTGCTGCTCGCGAAGGATGCCTTCGTGCGCATCACGGACCATTCACAAGATGCCACCTTGAACTACTTGGTGAACAACTCGGTAGTGCGGCCAGCGGAACTGAAGGATGCCGACGCGAAAGCGATGGCCGATTTCGTAAAGTCTTCCAAGGGCGATGTGAACATCGTCGTGAAGAGCGTGTCCATCGACGCTTGGGCCAGCCCGGAGGGTGAGCTTTCCAAGAACGAGAATCTCGCCGACGATCGCGCCAAAAGCGCCAAGTCGTGGGCGAAAGGCGATCTGGTACGTGCCAAGAACGACAGCGCCAAAGCAGACGCCTTCTACACCCTCAACCCGAGAGGTGAAGATTGGGATGGCTTCAAGCGTGCCATGCAGGCCAGTACCACCGTTCCCGATAAGGATCTGGTGTTGCGTGTGCTGGAGATGTACCCCGACGTGACCAAGCGCGAGGAAGAGATCAAGAACATGGCGGCCACGTATAAGGAGATCGCTGACGAGATCCTGCCCACCCTGCGCCGCAGCGAAGTACACCTGAACTACCAGCGCGTGGGCAAGACCGATGCGCAGCTCACCGAGATGAGCCGCACCATGCCCGATTCACTGAACGTGGAAGAACTGCTCTTCGCATCCACCCTCACGACCGACCTCAACGAGCAACTGCGCATCTACAAAGAGGCGGAGCGTGTGCACCCTACCGATCACCGCGCCGTGAACAACGTAGGCTACATCTACATGATGCAGAACAAATTGGACGAGGCAGCTGCCCAGTTCACCAAGGCCAACACCATCATGGACAACCCGATCAGCACCAACAACCTTGGCGTTGTGGCACGCTTGAAGGGTGATCGCGCCAAAGCGTCCGAGATGTACAACAAGGCCTTGGCCGCCGGTCCGGAGGTGAAATACAATCTGGGCCTGATCAACATCCAGAACGGTGACTACGCCAGCGCGAACAGCAACATGAGCGGCACCAACAGCTTCAATGCTGCTTTGGCCAAGACCCTCGGTGGTGACGCCGCCGGTGCACAAACGATCTTGGATGCCAGCACGGATAAGGACAGTGCCATGGGCCACTACCTCGCCGCCGTTATCGCTGCTCGCCAAAGCAACTGCGACGGCGTTCGCAGCCACTTGGGTATGGCCGTTCAAAAGGACGCTGCTATGCGCGAGAAGGCCATGAAGGACCTCGAGTTCCGCAGCTGCAAAGACAACTTGGGTCTCTGATCCAAGATCCAATAGTGATCGAAGCCCCCGCCGCAAGCGGGGGCTTCTTCGTTTACCTTCGGGAGGTGAAGCATGCGAATTGCGGGTATGAGCCCTTCGGCTCCCTGCTGCCCGGGAGGAACTACAGTAGTGACAGCTACCGGTTTGGGTTCCAGGGGCAGGAGAAGGACGATGAGATCAACGGGGCCACCGGCACCAGTTACGCGTTCGAGTACCGAATGCACGATCCGAGGATCGGCAGGTTCCTCAGCATAGATCCCTTGGCGGCGAAATACCCGCACAACTCGCCCTACGCGTTCAGTGAGAACAGGGTGATTGATGGGGTTGATTTGGAAGGTCTGGAGCATGCACACTACATGAATGTTTACCTAAGCGAGAGTGAGGGTAGAACGGTCCTATACAATTTCAGTGCGGACAAGGTGAACGAGCAGGCAAATACCCTGTACGTTATGACCACACATAATGTCGAGGCGGGTGCTTCGACCTCCGTCAGCTTGACGAGAGCAGCGTTCTATAACCTGGCCGACGAGTTGGGTGTGGTTGATCAGTTGCCGGATCGAAGCATAGGGGACTGGTGGTCTGATGAAACAATGGGTACCAAGGAGTTCAGGGACTTCCCTTCGCCAGTCCATGTTGAAGAGGATGGTGTGAGAACGTCGTCGGGTGATGATTCACCCGAAGGCATCTCGTGGCAGGACGGAGCGCAAGATCCACAGGTTGGAAGACAAACGCCTTCAACAGGTGACATTGTTTTCGGCACAGAGTATCCACTGGATGATTTCAAGCATGGCGATACCGTTGTACGCGGCAGAACTACTCCGGGTATTGACCCAGAGGTTCGCACATATCTAGAGACCATTGACACAACCGAAAGTCTGGTTCCAAGGTCATTCAAAGGGCAAGCATGTCTGATAAATTGAACTACAAGCGAACTTCTGGCGAGAAGAAGCAATGAGATTCTTGGGGCTATCACTCTGCGCAGTACTTGCTTTTGAACTACTATCCTGCAATGGTGAGGGGGAAAGCATCAATCCGACTAAAGTCGATTACCACTCGGATGGGTCGATGAAGCTGGCCCTTTGGGAGTATGATTCATTGCGGATAAGAGTGGAATACGACAACCATGGTAGGGTGATCGATTCGATTCCATTCATTGGCGATGAAATCCAGGGAATTCGAATGGTCGTTAACTCCGACTCTGACTATGTTACTTATGTTGCTTACGAGCGCGGCCAGCGCATGGGTCTAACTCAATCATTCTACTCGAACGGGTCGCCACGCAGTAGAGGAAGTTGCCGCAACAACCAACAAGTTGGCAACTGGTACTTCTTTACTGATGATTCAGTGCTAACGGATTATAAGGCATACGATGTGCATGGAGAATTGGCGTATTTCCGCAGCTATGGTAATCACGCTAATGTCGTCCAAAGAGGGGGGCATGGCATTGTTGATGTGATATTCTCAAGTGACAGTGTCCGTTATGGTGATGAGATTTTCTGTTTGATTAATGTGGCGGTACCCCCATATTCTAGACCAACCGTTGTCGCTGGTGGGTACAGCGAGTCTCAATCAGTGCCTACTACTATGGATACCTTTCCTGTTAGTGCTTCGGGAGAGGTTTCTTTTCGTGTGAAACCGAGTCATGCAGGGTATTACCGGTTTGCTGTGGAGTGGTCCCTCACGGACTCTGCAGATGGAACAATTGAAACCGACACCATTCAATGGAGATTGAGAGTTTTCGACCCAATACTGTAGGTGATTTGAGTGCAAGTTCCCAAGAGGAACCGCAAAGAACTGTCCCTAATAAGCAACAAAGCTTAAGCCTACGCAGGGTGTCCAACGAGCGCTACCCCACTGACAAACCACAGCCGGGTCTGTCCCGCACCGGCGAGTAGCCGGTCCGGGTCGACCCTGCGCCCGTCACCACGTGCGCGGTACCTTGTGGTAATGAC
>Ga0209181_10000293_pt1 | contig 94102 bp, 65 predicted proteins | sample MAT05_FD_187208 | JGI IMG/M metagenome (GOLD analysis project Ga0209181, IMG submission 187208) | Freshwater microbial communities from Lake Fryxell liftoff mats and glacier meltwater in Antarctica - MAT-05 (SPAdes) (version 2) | ecosystem: Environmental > Aquatic > Freshwater > Ice > Liftoff...
TTCAGACACAAGACACAAGACTTCAGACTTCAGACACAAGACACAAGACACAAGACTTCAGACACAAGACTTCAGACTTCAGACACAAGACACAAGACTTCAGACTTCAGACACAAGACTTCAGACTTCAGACACAAGACTTCAGACACAAGACTTCAGACACAAGACTTCAGACACAAGACTTCAGACACAAGACTTCAGACACAAGATATGAGACATGAGACACAAGACACAAGATATGAGACATGAGACATCAGATACGAGACATCAGACACAAGACATGAGACATCAGACACAAGACACGAGACATCAGACATGAGATTTAAAGGTACAAGACGTTTAATTCTTACGTAAACTGATTAGATGAAATAAATCAAAATATCTAAAAGATATATCAGTATCAGAGCGGACGTATCAGTATCAGAGCGGATGTGTCATAGTTGTCAATCAGCGGGTCCAAAAGGTTTTAAAATTCCTGCATTTTACTCAATGGTTGTGTCTTGTGTCTGAAGTCTTGTGTCTGAAGTCTGAAGTCTGAAATCTTGTGTCTGAAGTCTGAAGTCTGAAATCTTGTGTCTGAAGTCTGAAATCTGAAATCTTGTGTCTGAAGTCTGAAATCTTGTGTCTGAAGTCTGAAATCTTATGTCTGAAATCTTGTGTCTGAAGTCTCGTGTCTGAAGTCTGAAGTCTCGTGTCTGAAGTCTGAAGTCTGAAATCTTGTGTCTGAAGTCTGAAGTCTGAAATCTTGTGTCTGAAGTCTGAAGTCTTGCATCTCTAAAACACATTTAAATATTATGAAAAAAACATTATTTTTTCTGCTCATACTTGTTAGTGCAGTACGCTTAACTGCCCAGCAAGACCACCAATACACGCAGTTTATGTATAATAAATTGCTCATTAATCCTGCTTATGCCGGCACGCGCGGCGTACCGACCATGATGGGTATCTTCCGTAGTCAGTGGGTAGGGTTTGAAGGTGCCCCGCAATCGTTTTTACTTGGGGTACACTCCCCTTTTCTTTCCCAACGGGTGGGAGTAGGCGTTAATCTATCGCACCAAAAAATTGGCCTGAACCGCGATTTTACTGGTTCTCTGGCTTATTCTTATGACTTGATAGCGCGAAAAGCCATGTCCCTCCGCGTGGGGCTTTCCGGTTCTGTGCGGTCTAAAGGCATTGCATTTATTGATGCAAAACCAGGCGCTATCAGTGATCCCTCTTTTGACATCGCCAATACTAATGAAATTTTGGGCAACGTAGGCGCTGGTATTTATGCTACCTTTTCGGAAAAAGTATATTTAGGGCTTTCAGTCCCGCGTCTGTACACCAATCGGGTAGGCTTCAATCCTGGTGTGACGCAGGTGGCAGAAGAAGCGCTACACTATTATGCCATGGCTGGTTTAATTTTACCCATCGGAGAAGATATCAACCTGATGCCGGCTGTTTTGGCTAAATACGTGCAAAATGCACCATTTAATGCCGACATCAACCTCAACTTAGATGTTCGTCAAAAATTTACTGCCGGTATCTCTTACAGGATGGGTGGCGATGCTTCCGGCGATTCTGTTGATCTTTTGGCATTTTGGCAGGCCACCCCTCAAATGGGCATTGGCGCTGCTTATGATTTTCCTTTATCCACTCTCAAGAACTATACTGCTGGCTCCATAGAAATAGTGTTTCAGGCGGATTTGAAAAAACGCAAAAAAGGGATGTCTAATCCGCGTTTTTTCATGTAGCGGCCCGCACGAGAATGAATTGATTGGATGATACCAATGTAGTTTTTTTGCAAAAAAATTATATTGGTATCATCCAATCAATTCATTTACAGAAAAAAAAGGACAACAATTTTTTGATTTACCTTGAATACGATCAGTAGCAAAGAATAAAAAACCTGCTGTTACAAAAACATGGAAACACGTCACAATAAGGTTGTCAATTACTTTATAAGTAGGTAAATAGCAATAATCGTGGTTTCGAATTTCATTAATTACCTTATTATCAAAGGTTTGTGAGACTGTGGACTGCCGACCATTGACTGTTGACTACTTATTAGCCATGACTTGCAGGAGATTGATAGCCGCTGACTATTGAATGAAGACTACTAAATACCCTGCACACTAAGTTTTATTGCATTTTGGCCAAACCTTTTTCGCTCCTACTGCACCATTTTTTCGTTAGATAGCGCTGCTATCCGCCTCAAAAATGGTTTCTGTGAACGAAAAATCTTTCGCCCAAAATATCAAACAACTTAATTTACAGGGTACAAAAAAAACAACTTGTCGAAAAACCACTACTTTTTGATAAGATAACAAAAAAATAAACGTTGAATTATAATGAATCATAATCTGACACACCGCCTTATCTACCTTGCGTCCTGTACGCTTTGTTTTTTTCTGACTTTGCCGATGCACACCATTGCGCAAAGCATTGATGTGCCCGTAACTGTTAATATCGAAAATGAAAAAGCAGTAAATGGCAAAGGTTTAGAATTTAGCCCGACGTTTTACGAAGACGGGATTGTATTCATCTCTACCAATCCGGCAGGTCTCAAAAAAGAAACTGATGCCAGTTTAAAGTTGCCGGCTATGTCCATTCTTCGCTCCCGACGTGACAGCGAAGGCAAACTGAGTAAACCAGAACCTTTCGCCAAAGAACTCTCTTCGGCCTATCACGAAGGGCCGGTGTGTTTTGATCGCACCGCTGAAACCGTCTTTTTTTCTACCAACGTCGTCATTGGCGGGAAGGATAAATTAGACAAAAGAGGTACGCAGCGGATGCGCCTTTACTCTTCTAAAAAATCGGGTGAAATTTGGGGCGAACCCATGCCGCTACCATTTAATACCAACGAATTTGACGATTGCCATCCGGCTGTCAGCATTGACGGCGACAAACTGTATTTCTCCTCCAATCGTCCGGGTGGTACGGGTGGAATGGATTTGTATGTCTGCTATAAAATTGGGGATTCGTGGAGTGAGCCGGTCAATCTGGGTACTACTATCAATACAAAAGGCAATGAGGTATTCCCATTTGTACACGCCGATGGCACGTTGTATTTTGCTTCTTCGGGCCTGACCGGCGGGAAAGGTGGTTTAGACCTTTTCGCGGCAAAAACGAAAGAAGAAGGTTGGGAAACCCCTAAAAATCTGGGCGAACAATTCAATACTGGTGGAGATGATTTCGGGTTGATCGTTGATTTAGATAAAATTAACGGCTACTACTCCAGCAATGGAAAAGGCGGTGCGGGTGCCGATGAAATTTTTAGCTTTCACACGGAAAACGGTAATTTAGACAACCTGCTGAATCCCGAAAGCAACCGCAAAATGATGCTGAATATAGTCGTAAAAGATGCTAAATCAGGCCGTCCGATTGAAGGCGCTTTGGTCAGTATTCTGAATGGTGCTTTAGGCAATCCCATTGGTCGCGACTCCGCAGGTAATCTGATAGTGGTTCAAAATGAAAATGGCAAAGATGTCATTCGTTCTATTGCTACTACCGGCCAAACGCTGGAAGGAAAAACGGATCGGGATGGAAAATTCGCTGCCGAACTACGCGGTGGAACTTATATATTGAGTGCTACAAAGACGGGCTACAAAACCCAACAGTTGCGCGCTGTGTTGAACAAAGACGGCCAGGAAGCTGTTATTTCTATGAACCAAGATGCCGATTATGCCGGAAAATTGCGCTGGAATGCCAATTTAGTCAACTATGCTACCAATTCCCCAATGGCCGGGGCTACGGTGGTACTGACCAATCGCGCTACCGGCAAGCAGGATACCATGTATGCTGATGCAAACGGTTTGGTGGATCACTACCTTGACCCCAATACAAAATATAAGGTGCAAATGTTTCAAGGCACCCGCCCGGTAGGCACCGCCGACATCAACACCGCCGGATGGCCGGCTAATCAGGTAAATAATCAAAACTTCTCTATAGCACCTATGATGCCGGGCAGTGTTATTGAATTACCGAATATTTATTACAATTTTAATGATGCAACGCTGCGCCCCGATGCCCGCAAAGACTTAGACCTGGTACTCTCGCTAATGCAACAACAACCCAATATGAGCATCGAATTAGCAAGCCATACAGACTCCCGTGGTTCCAGTTACTACAATGAAGAACTTAGTCAGCGTCGCGCCAATGGTGTTATAGAATATTTGGTGGTGCACGGTATTGAGCGCAGCCGCCTCAAACCTACTGGTTTTGGGGAGAGCGAGCCGCGCAATCGCTGTACCGACGGTGTACCCTGTACCGAACAGGAACACGCCCGCAACCGCCGCACGGAAGTGCGTATTATTGCCGGACTAAAGGCCACCTCTTTCACTTACGTGGATGGCGGTACCCCCGAACCGCAAACGCCCTTTGACAATACTGTTGTTCCGACAACCAGCGTTGATAAAACCCCTGCTCCGGTACATTACAGTAATGCCAGCAATAGCAGCGGCACCAGAAACGGTTCTTTTTACGTAGTAGCGGGTTCTTTCCAATCGGAAGCCAATGCCATTGAGCGTATGAAAAGCCTGCGCAACGCAGGATATACAGAAGCAGAAATTATGCGTTTCCCACATTCTAATTTCTACTCCGTTTGCGCCGGTCGTTATGACAGCCGTAATGAAGCACTTTCGGTAGAAAAAACATTGGAATCAACGGGTGTAGACGCTTTTGTGCGGGCAGCGAATTAGTGGCACAATAATGAATTAATTGGGTGATGGGTATAGCAGTAACAAAGATTGGTTTGGTGCTGAACGAAGTCCAGTATCTGAATTATTTTACAATATGATTCCTGACATAAAGCCAGATATACGAGCAGAAAGACCTTCTACGGCCTTAGAAGCAGGTGTAGATTACTACCTTGAACGTGGTTGTTGGGTTTTTACCGAACACTATCTGATTAAACGGGGCTGGTGCTGCGGCAGCGGGTGCCGACATTGCCCATACAGGCACCAACAAGGTAGCACGCAGCCGATTGATAGCGCTGAAGATGCTAAACCCGACTTTAGTAACGGTATCAAAATAACATAATCATCTTAGGAACGAGTAAATAATAACTTAACCATTTGATGTGCCCCTTTTAGTGCCATACTACCCATCTTTTTGCTTAGAGAGGGCTACTATTAGCGCAAAAAGATGGTTGTCTGACCCAAAAATGATCTACCTGAAATGACTAACTTATTATTTACTCGTTCCTTATCTCCTTCACCATTCCGTCGTGAAATTGCTACTTGTTCAAACGGCCTTTATCGGCGATGTGGTGTTGGCAACGGCGCTGATAGAGCAGTTGCATCAGTTTTACCCGGATGCTACGCTCGATTTTTTGGTTCGGCGCGGCAATGAGTCGTTGCTGGCGGGTCATCCGCATTTGCGTAAGGTATTGATTTGGGAGAAAAAAAAGGAGAAATACCGCAGTTTGTTGGGCCTCATCCGTCAGATTCGTCGGGAGCGATACGATTGGGTCATCAATTGTCAGCGTTTTGCTTCCTCCGGGCTGCTGACCGTATGTTCGGGCAGTCAGACGGTCGGTTTTGATAAAAATCCTTTTTCGAGGTTGTTTACCCGCCGGGTGTCGCACGAATTTGGCACCCGGGAACACCCGATACACGAAATAGCGCGCAACCTGCGCCTGATTGAACACCTGACAAACACTGATTTTGTACGCCCCCGCCTGTATCCTTCCGTCGGCGACTACGAACAGGCCGTAACATTGGCAAAGCACCAGCGTTATGTCTGTATAGCACCGACTTCTGTCTGGTTGACTAAGCAATATCCGGAACACAAATGGGTGGAATTGATTCAGGCATTTGCCGCCGACCTGACTGTTTTTTTGCTTGGTGGACCCGGCGATGTGGCAGATTGCGAACGCATACGGGCAGCGGCCCAACATCCCGGCGTTCAGGTGGTAGCGGGTCAATTATCTTTTCTGGCATCGGCGGCGCTCATGGAAAAAGCCGTCATGAATTATGTCAATGATTCGGCACCCCTGCATTTTGCCTCGGCGGTAAATGCCCCGGTGACCGCCGTTTTTTGCTCCACGCTGCCTGCCTTTGGTTTTACGCCCGTTTCTGACCAGCATTGGGTGGTAGAAACTACCCATGCTTTATCTTGTCGCCCCTGTGGTCTCCACGGTAAAAAAAAATGCCCGCTCGGGCATTTTAATTGCGCCAATACGATTGAGGTTGAGGCGTTTATGATGCCGTCAGCAGCGCCCAAAGGTCTTCATAAGGAATAATTTCCACGGCAACTGTTTGCCGGGACACCGGGGCTTTTTCTTGTTGTAGCATAGCCAGTTCCCTTTTCATGATCTTGGCAGATTTACCTGACTGGAAAGGCTGATTGGAAAGCGCCAGCAGCAAATTGGCAAATGCGCTGCTGCGGACATTCAATTCATTGTCTAAATATCGCTTTCGGTACCTGATAAAAGCATCGGCAGAAAAATCGGTGGCATCTAAGGTGCTGGTGGCTAAGCCATATATAACGGGCAAAAACAAGTGCGGGATATTCATACCTGTTTTTTCCTTGCCTAATACCGTCATATTGTTCATAAATTTATTATGTTTAAATACCCCTGCCACCTCGTTGACGGCAGCAGCATCCAACTGGCCAACAGCGGCGAGAAAATGTAAATAACCGCCATAAATTTCCCATGTATCACGTGCTGCACCCTGCATAGCCACCCCAAAGCGAGGATGCTGACGTGCTTTTTGGTATACCTCCAATGCATGTTGATAACGCCTGATGTGCATCAGGTAATGGAAATACAATTCCATGCCTCGAAACCAATTAAAATTCCCTTCATCGGTCAAAGAAAAAAATTCTGCGGCTGCCTTATCCCCAATTTGATCTTCAAAAAGTTGTAAGTGGATAATACAAAGCATTTTTTGGGCTAACGTACCCATTACCAGTGTTCTGTTAAGGTGCTTCGACTTTTTAAGTTTGATTAAAGCCCGCTCGCAAACTATTAGAGCATTTTCACAGTCATTCACAGCAAAATATCGAATAATGTTGATATGATAGAGGTAAAAATAAAACTTGGAGGTATCCGCAACATCTTCATAAGGAAGCAATGCTTCAAAATAAGATAAAGCCGTTTTGTGTATTTCTTTATCCGGTGCGCGCCGCTCTATATAATACGTAACTAATTGTTCGTGATAATCTCCTGCGAGGTGTTCTAAACGCCGCTTTTCTTCAAAATTTCGATACAATTTATCGTAATACTCATGTTTGACTAAATTGTTATGTGCTCTTCCATACTCGCGTCGCAGCATCCGGACAACATCGGCACCTAATTCAACAAACTCATATCGGGTGATTGGCTCCAAAATGCGCTCCAATACAAATACTGCTGCAACGGAAAAATTCCGGTTAAAGAGTATATTGGCTGCTGCAAATTCTACCTGACATTGATGGAAGGCCCTCGTCCAATCAGTGAATAAGGGCTGGTTGGTATCAATAAAAAAAACGGTGTTCAATAATTGCCGAACTAATCGTTGTTGTAATTTTCGATAATACGGGTCTTGCGCGTGGCTATGTGCTCCAAAAAAATATTGAGCAGCTTCGTCGTCGGAGGAGAAGGTGCCTTTGGAAATGCCATCGTATAGTTGTGTCAGCCGACTTTCGCCGTGTTTCTTCCCTTCAAAGACATCAATTTCTTTTACTTTATTTAACGTAACAAAACGTACCAGTTCTTTTAGTGCAGAAAAATCCATAAAAATTAAACATTGTAATTTATTATAATTTATTAAATAAGATACTTATTTAATAAAAATTTTATAAAACACAATAATATAAAAATAAAATTTTATTATTGTGATTTATTTAAATAAAATACATAAATAAATTTCATAAAAATATTAATATCTGACTGGATAAAAATTTCCATAACTGTCCTTGATTGCACTGTTTGATAGATCGTACCTTTGTGGCATGAAATTTATTTAAAATAATGCTCCCAATAAAGTCTTTGTTTAAACAAAGGTATCCGTTATAGTTTAAACTAAGCCAACTTATTTTCCCAATTGAGGAAATTAAATTATTGTGAACAGAATATTATAATAATAGTTAAACAATCTTGGACATTGTTTAACAGTACTTTTTTTGTTTTTTTTGTATTAAAGTAAAATAATATTTTATTTTAACAATAAAAAAAATATTTTAATTATATATTTGGTATAAAAAGCACAACAATCTGACCAGACGAAATCTTACATAACTGTCCTTTTTTGAGAAGGGTGACCACCTGACCTTTGCAGTGTCATTTTTTCACATAAAAACTTAAACAGTTATGGTAGCACTTGTATTCTTTTTTTCCATGGTTTTCTCTACTTTAGTAACGAACACCAATGATACACCCAACCAAAATCATAATGGTACTGCTGACTACATTATTATTGATGATACTATAGGCCGTGGTGGCAAATAAAACAAAAGATTTCCTTTCAGTATATGAAAGTTAAAATATAATTACCTTCTTTTGTCCTGCCCGAAAAAACGGTGGTACGTCCGCCTGTAAAGTGTTTGTTCTAAAGTGGCATTATCCACTAAAAAGAAGATGTTTATCTCGATGAAGATGAGGGTGTCTTAAAAGGTTAAGGCACCCTCTTTCTTCTATTTGTCAGTCATGCGGACTTCATGTATTGCATCAATTTAAAACGTTTTTTTAAAGCACCATTACTTTAAAAAAAATACCCAATAAGGTAATAATAAAAAAAGCCAGCATCAATCCTTCGACGAATTGCTGATAGCGGGTACGTTCAATGTCGGGTTCGGCCATATAGTTGTTTAGAGGTTGAGCAGTTGAGGGGTTGAGGATCGCGTTACATCAACAATCATATATCATGTAATCATCAATCGTCAATCAAAATGTTTATGGGTTTAGTTGTTGATGCTGTCAGAATGTGGACTGTGGACTGTGTAACTTCAATCTACACCACCACCGATTTCACAAAATACATATCCATTTGTCCTTTATTTTTGGCGGCAATTTTGCCCCGGTGGATCCATTCAAACTCATATTTAGCTAACCAATAAGCATCTTCACTGACATTCACCCGGCCCGGTTCGCCAGCTTCTTCCATACGGGAGGCAATATTCACTGTGTCGCCCCATATATCGTAAGCAAACTTATTGGCTCCTACTACGCCGGCAACGACCGGGCCGACGTGTACACCCACCCGGGCTTCAAAATGTGGCAGCCCCTCCCCCATCCGCTCGGCTTTAACTCCCAACAGAAAATCCTGGATTTCAAGCCCTGCCTTTATGATGTCAGAAGGGCTGGCATTCATGTCCGAAAGGCCACTGGCACACATATAGGCATCGCCGATCGTTTTAATTTTTTCAATTTGGTATTGCGCAATAATCCGGTCGAAATTGGAAAAGCAAAAATCCAATTCTTCGACTAATCGCTCGGGACTCAACTGCTCTGCTACATTGGTAAAACCCTTAAAGTCAATAAACATGACGGTGGCTTTTTCATACTTGTGGGCAGCCACTTTATTGTTGGATTTCAGTTCCCGGGCAATGGCTGCCGGAAGGATATTGAGCAACAGCGTGTCACTGCGTTTGCGTTCTTCCTCAATTTGGGTATTTTTGATGGCCAACTCATCAGCAGTGCGTCTTTTGGCCCTGTAACGCATATAAAATGAACCGGCCAACACCAACACCATCAAAGCGACCAAGCCCGTCAGGTTGCGCAGCGAATTGCTGCGTTGGGTGGCCATTTCTGCCGATTGCTTGGCCACTTCTGCTTCGGCCACCAATTTTTTTTGCCGCTCCAATTCGCGCTCCTGTTGGGCCAATATCACCGAATCTTTCAACTGCTCCTTTGATAAGTCTGCGTATTTACTGCTCAATATTTCTGCCTGTGCTTTGAATTGCGTGGATTGAGTAAGCGCCAATTGGCTTCTTTCCTGTGCTTCTTTCAGTTGCGCTTCCGTCTGTTTATAAGTGGTTTCCAGCACCTGGCTTTGTCCGGTGGCTTTGGCCAATTGCTCCCGCAAATTGCGATTATCCGCGTCAATTACTGACATACGGTCTTCTAATTTGCGAATCGCTTCTCCGCCGCCGCGTGCACCACCACCGTTTTCTTTTAGGTAATTGACGGTTTTGATGCTCCAGTCAAGGGCCGTTTTGTAATCGCCCTGCTTGAGTGCAATATCCTGGAGTCGCTCGGTAGCCGTCATAGCAGCATCGCGATAGCCGTAGTTTCTCGCAGACTGCCAAGCCTGACTATAACGCGTACTGGCATCCTTGAGTTTTTTGGCGCGATACAGGCCATCTGCACTGAGCAGTGTAGCATCTGTTTCCTTTTTTCGGTCGCCTATTTCGGTGGCCAATTGGGATGCTTGCAAAGCAAATGAAGCAGATCGCCCCGGATCAGTATTCAGCAGCTTTTCGGCTAATTGAAAACTAAGGGAAAGTTTATCGGGTTTTGACGTGGCGCGTTTCAATCGAGCTTCCAGATCGGCCACCGACTGTCCTGTAAGTATTGAAGTGCTTCCGAGTAGCCAAAAGCACCAAAAGGCGGCTAAATATTTCATAAAAAGATTAAGATTTCAATAAAGGTAGAGTGGTTTAAACGAGGAGTTTTGAAAGTTGTTGCCTAAATAACCCGGCAGCAGGTTGTCCGTTGGGTGTTTTGGCGCAAAGAAACGATAAAAAAGAGATAAAATGTTGTGTACACTCCTATTTTTAAACTATCTTTGTAATTTTTAAGTTATAGCGGTCTCCAATAAATAAATCCTCCAATAAACAAATCAACAAATAATGGCAAACACCACTGCTCCTTCTTTTAATTTCTCCCTGTTTCGCCGGGTTATGTCCATGGTGAAGCCTTACCGCAATGTTTTTTATTTTACGGCTTTTTTAACCGTTTTGTTGGCCCCGTTGGCCATCATGCGCCCCAAATTGCTGCAAAAAATGGTAGATGAATACATTGTCCCGAAAGATATTCACGGCATGACCATTTTGGTTATGGTGGTATTTGGTTTACTGATAATTGAGTCCGTGTTGCGGTATTTTTTCCTGTATTACGCCGATTGGCTGGGGCAGGCCACCATCCGCGACCTGCGGGTGCGGGTATTTCGCCATGTCACGGGCTTGAATCTGAGTTATTTCGATAAAACACCCATTGGTCAAAGCACTACCCGAACGATCAACGATATTGAAGCCATCAATACCGTCTTTTCGGAAGGTAGCATCACCATTCTGGCAGATTTGGTGATGTTGGTAGCAGTCATGGGCATGATGTTTTATACTTCTGCAAAATTAACACTCGTGGTGCTGGCGGTATTTCCCTTATTGATTTGGGGCAGTTATCAATTTAAAGAAAGCGTAAGAAAAAGTTATGAAAAAGTGCGCAACCACGTTGCTTCCATGAATGCCTTTTTGCAGGAACGCATCAGTGGTATGCGCATTGTGCAGATGTTTAATGCGGAAGAGCGGGAAGCAGAAAAATTTCGCAAAATCAACCACGATTACACGAGCGCTAACCTCAAGGCGGTGCTGGCGTATGCTATTTTTTTTCCGGTAGTAGATATTATTTCAGCGTTGTCGCTGGGTCTCATGGTGTGGTATGGCGCACAGGGGGTGCTTTCCGACGATATTACGATTGGAACACTTGTCACTTTCCCGTTGTATATTTCCATGCTGTATCGCCCCATTCGGATGTTGGCCGATAAATTCAATACCCTGCAAATGGGGCTTATTGCTGCTGAACGGGTGTTCAACCTGCTGGAAAACCAGGAACGGGTACAAAATTCGGGCACTTTCCAACCAGACAAATTGAATGGGAAGGTTGATTTTGAAGGGGTGTGGTTTTCGTACAGCGGCGATATAGTAGCAGAGCCGATTCTGAAAGGTGTTTCTTTTGGTATTCAGCCCGGCCAGACGCTGGCCATAGTGGGCAGTACCGGAAGTGGCAAAACGACTATTATCAGCCTGCTCAATCGGTTTTATGAAATTCAGCAAGGGCAAATCCGGGTAGATGGCCGCGACCTCAGGGAATACGATGTATTTGCTTTGCGTCGCCGGATTGCTGTCGTATTACAGGATGTATTTTTGTTTTCCGGTTCAGTATTGGAAAATATCACCCTGCGCGATTCCGAGGTAACAAGGGAACAAGTCATCATTGCGGCCAAAATGATCGGGGCACATGATTTTATTCAAAAATTGCCTGGCGGGTACGATTATCAGGTCATGGAACGCGGCGCTACGCTCTCGATGGGGCAGCGGCAGTTGATCTCCTTTGCGCGGGCATTGGTGTTCAATCCCGATATTTTGATTTTAGATGAGGCTACCGCATCCATTGATCCGGAGACGGAATCCGTCATACAATACGCCATTGAGACGTTGATAGCCCGCCGTACCAGCATCATTATTGCACACCGATTGAGCACTATTCGCCACGCTTCCAATATTTTGGTTTTGGATAAAGGAGTGGTACGCGAATTTGGAAGCCATGATGAATTATTGAGAAATGAAACTGGTGCCTACCGCGAATTGTATGAAAAGCAATTCATTTTTGCTGAATCAGCGGTAGATGCTAAATGATAAGTAGTCCACATTCAATAGTCCAAAATCTCACAAACCCTTGATAATAAGGTAATTAATGAAATTTAAAACTACGATTATTTCTATTTACCTACTTATAACTGCAAAAACAGTGCTAATTAAAAAAAATGAAATACCTTCTTTTTGCATTATTGCTCCTGACGGGGCCTTGGTTGTTGGCTCAACACCCCGTTACATTGTCTGATACAGCACAAATCAGTCTGCTCACGGTAGCACCCGGAGAGGAGCTGTATTCATTTTTTGGGCACAGTGCGGTACGCGTCTCCGACCCGGTACACCGCCTCGACCGGTGCTACAATTACGGCACTTTCGATTTTGAGCAACCCAATTTTTATGTCAATTTTTGCCGGGGAAAACTATGGTACCAAATTGACGCAGAGCGCTGGGAAAACTTTGAATACGGCAACCTGCATGATCGGCGGGCTATGCAGGAGCAAATGCTGGACTTGGATAAAGCCCAAAAGCAGCGATTATTTGACCTGCTGGAGGAAAATATGCAGCCCGCGAACCGAAATTATAAATATGAATTTTTTTACGATAATTGCGCCACCCGCATCCGGGATATCGTGCGTAAAGCCGCGTATCAGATTACTTACGATTCAGCCCACGTGCAACCAGGTGCGACCATGCGGCAATTGTTGCGCCCATACGTGGCACGTCAGCCCTGGATATCATTTGGTTTTGATTTGATACTCGGAATGCCGACCGATAAAATAGCCCGCCCGGAAGATTATATGTTTTTGCCCGATTACCTGCACCACGTTTTTGCTGCTACCCGTCAGCCCGGAGGAAAGCCGTTGGTTCGTGCGGAGCGTAACATCCCTAAAAACCCGCTCCCGCCAAAGGAATGGAAACCCGGTTTTTTAGATCGTCCGTTTTGGATGATGTGCGCCATAGCCGTTTTGGGTGTGCTGTGTATGTTCCATCGGCGCGCTGACCGCATTTTTGATTTCTTTTTTTGGTTCCTCTTGGGCGTAGTGGGTTTGATTATTGCCCTGCTGTGGTTTGCTACCGACCACACTTCCACGAAAATGAACCTGAACATCCTTTGGGCATTACCCACACACCTGCTGTTTTTCTGGAATACTCGCCGAACCGAATGGGTAGAAAATTACTTTACGGCAACTTCCATGCTCGCCCTGATGGCCCTCATTTTTTGGGCCTGGCTGCCGCAGGATATGCCCATTGATGCCATTCCTATCGTGATGCTGGTCATTGTTAAAGGGTTTTGGCGGCGATACCAATAATACCCTTCAAAATATTGCCCTCTATCCTCCTCAACACTTCCTCAGCGTTATCTTTTTCGAACGATTTACCCGTTACTTTTTCAAATAGCTCTACATAGCGGTCAGTAATTTTAGCCACAAATTCATCCGGCATTTCCGGCATTTTTTGCCCCGCCTTCCCCTGAAACCCCTGGGCAATCAGCCATTCCCGTACAAATTCTTTGCTGAGTTGGCGCTGTTTTTCGCCCTTTTCCTGGCGTTCCGCATACCCGTCTGCGTAAAAATAGCGGGAACTGTCAGGTGTGTGAATTTCATCCATTAGCACAATCTGATCGCCAAATTTGCCAAATTCATATTTTGTATCCACCAAGATCAGCCCTTGACGGGCAGCCATTTCCTGCCCCCTTTGAAAGAGCGCACGGGTATAATGCTCTATGAGGGCATAATCATCGGCGCTGACAAGTCCTTGGGCAATGATTTCAGATTTAACAATATCCTCATCGTGGCCTTCATCCGCTTTAGTGGTTGGCGTAATAATCGGCACCGGTAAAGCATCGTTTTCCCGCAACCCTTCGGGCAATATTTCACCACATAATACCCTCAAACCCGATTGATACGTGCGGGCGGCATGACCCGCCAAATACCCCCTAATAACCATTTCTACCCGAAAAGGCTCACAGCGTTTGCCAATAGCCACATTGGGATCAGGCGATGATTCCAACCAATTAGGGCAGATATCACGGGTGACCTGCAGAAAATACGCAGCAATTTGGTTGAGTACCGCACCTTTGTACGGAATGGCCTTAGGCAGGATGTGATCAAAAGCGGAAATCCGATCGGAAGCCACCATGACGAGCCGATCCCCGATGGTGTAAACATCCCGTACCTTTCCCCGATAAAAAGCGGTTTGCCCGGGCAGTTGAAAATTTGTTTCGCGAATAACTGTTTGCATAAATAATTGCGCAAATTTACCGCACATTTTGTAATTACCCGTACCTTTGCAATATAATTCAAAAATACATGAAATATGTTTTATATTTAATATACTTGCTCCCCTTGTTTTTGTCGGCACAAACCGGACAAAACAACGGTGTTGCAGCACCTGTCATAGAAGAATACGACGAACAACAGTGGGAGGCCGCAACAGAAGGTTTAGATTACAGCAGGGACGTGACATCAACAGAGGCCCCGCCAGTGCAAAAAAAAACACCTGCCCCGGTAGCAACACGCGATATTGAAGATTCCAATTGGTCGCGTGCCATAGAAGATGTAGATTACAGCCGTGACCAACCGGAAATACCCACCGAAAACCATACGGCTCCCGGTATCAACGGACTCAACTGGACGGCTCAAACAATGGTACTGGGAAAAATACTGCAAATTTTGGCCGTTATTTTAGCCATCACCTTGATCGGATACGGCATCTACCAGATGTTGCAAGTGCCAAAAAACCGGAAAATAGCGCAGGATGGCGTAGAAATCACGGTGGATAACATCGAACAATACCTACAGGAAAGCGATTTAGCGCATTTTTTGCGGGAAGCCATAGCGCAAGGTAATTACGCCTTAGCCATTCGACTCTATTACCTGCAAGTTATCAAAACCCTGTCAGAAAAAAATACTGTAGCCTGGTCATTGAATAAAACCAATCGCGATTACCTGCGTGAAATGGCGCAACACCGGATGTTTCCACTTTTCCGAAACATCACCCGCACCTATGAGCGCGTTTGGTACGGCAATCAGGCGCTTGATCTCCATGGCTTCAAGCGCTTAGAACCGGAATTTAAAAGCCTGTTGAGTGCACTAAGTAGTCAATAGTCGGCAGTCCACAGTCTCACAAACCCTTGATAATAAGGTAATTAATGAAATCAAAAACTACGATTATTTCTATTTACCTACTTAATTTAAAAAGTCCACAGTCGGCAATCTCCATACACTCACACTCACTACTCAATCATGAAATACCTTATTATTTTAATGTTCGCGGCGGCGGCTTGGTCTGCCTGCAAACAGGATAGCAAAGTGGCAAAACAATTAGCGGGTGGCCCCAATTCCGATTTAGTGAATAACCCGATGACCGCTTCCGGCGAGATAGACACTAATAGGTTGGCCAGAATAATTTTTGAACACCCTGTGTTTGATTTTGGCACGGTAAAAGTGGGCGAAATGGTACAATACGAGTTCAAATTTACCAATACCGGCAGCATTCCACTCAGCATTTTAAATGCGCGCTCCTCCTGCGGATGCACGGTGCCGGAATGGCCGGAGGATGCCATTCCGCCCGGTGGTACCGGTGTTATTAAAGCAAAATTCAATACGGAAGGCCGGCCTGGCCCACAAAGAAAGATGATTATGATAACGGCTAATACCTATCCGAATGAATCAAGAATAGCCTTAGTGGGGGTAGTAGATGCGGGTTAAAGCGACGCGAAGCGGAGAGGCGGAGGGGCGGAGAAGCGGAGAAGCGGAGAAGCGGAGAGGTGTCATCAGCCGAAGTATGAGGCTGGTGACATCTCGAAGCGGCCGTTTCCGCACGCGAGATGTCACTGCTGCCTCCGCGACTGCTGCCTCCGCGACACTTCGCTCACTCACCTCCGCGAGATGTCACTGCTCCTTAGGTCGCAATGACACCTCGCTCACCTCCGCGACACTTCGCTCACTCACCTCCGCGAGATGTCACTGCTCCTTAGGTCGCAATGACACCTCGCTCACCTCCGCGACACTTCGCTCACTCACCTCCGCGAGATGTCACTGCTCCTTAGGTCGCAATGACACCTCGCTCACCTCCGCGACACTTCGCTCACTCACCTCCGCGAGATGTCACTGCTCCTTAGGTCGCAATGACACCTCGCTCACCTCCGCGAGACACCTCACTCACTCATCCGCGAGACACCTCGCTCATCACTTAAACTAAAAAAATGGTTCGTTATTTCGCACTACTTTTGTGCTCCTGCTCTTTTTCTCTTGCCGCGCAAGGCCCTTTAGACGGGTATTTGAAAGGTAAAGGTACACTTGATCTGGTACCTTCCTTTTCCTTCAACACCGCAAAAACCTTTGCGGGGGCCAATAACTTGTTGTATAATGAACCCTTTCGGGGCAATAATCTGAGTATCTTTGCTGAATACGGCCTGACCGATAATTTCGATTTGGTAGCCAATGGTTCTTATATATTTACGGAGGCACAAAATGGTTTGCAGGATGGCGGTTTATTTGTAAAATATCGGCCTGTATACGCAGATTTGGGCCATTCCGGCAAATTGGGCATCCTCATGGGGTTGGGTGCCACCTTCCCCATGTCAAATTACGAAGTGATTGCTGCCGGAGCATTGGGGCAAAAAGCCGTAACGGTACCAGCCAAATTGATTGTACAATATGAGACACCCATCGGATTTTTCCTCAACCTGACCGGAGGGTATAACTGGCGCTTAGACCAACTTCGGGAGTCCGATATAACCGCAGTGCGCCGACTTCGCCCCGATTTTGAACCCACCGACCCGGTTAACTTTGCCACTTTTCTTTTTAAAGCCGGTTTTCCTACCAAACATTTTTATGTGGATGCGTGGATAGAGCAGCAAATTACGCGGGGAGGGGCCAATTATACGCCCAAAATAGTAGATTTGCCACAAGCGTACGGCGTGAGTTATACACAAGCTGGCGGTACCCTCTACTACTCCGACAATGGTCGTACAGGTTTTTTTATCAGTGGAGGACATATTTTTAGCGGTAGCAATGTGAGCAAAATCACTCGAATAACCGCCGGACTAGTACTAAAATTTAAGCGCCAAAAGTAGTGGCACACAAAGCAATAGTCAGGTCAACCGTTCTACAATTGAGGATGGAAGGGGGAGGAATCGGGGCAACCGCATTAAAATCTTGAAGTTAGACTTACTACAGCAAAATTTTGTTTTATGATGATGTACGTTTATCTCGATAATTCATGATACATTTTTATCTGTAAATGCGTTTATTGGATGGTAATAATGCATTTTTTGCAAAAAAATGCATTATTACCATCCAATAAACTCATTCCCGTGCCTTCTTATACGTCAACCGATAAATTTTGCTCTCTCCGTCATCACTGATGAGCAGCGAGCCATCCGGAGCCACAGCGGTATCCACCGGGCGCCCCAGCGCCTTGCCATCCGAGCCGAGGAAATTGACGTATTTCAGCTCGCCATAAGGTTTTCCATCCTCAAATAATACCCGCGTAACGCAGTAACCAGCCGGGGCCGTGCGGTTCCACGAACCGTGATACGACACAAATGCATCTCCTTTTAATTCAGCCGGAAATTGATTGCCGGTGTAAAAAGTCATGGAATTAGGTGCCCAGTGACCTCCGGCACACCAAGCTGGCGGGGTGGTTTTTCCAGCCAATTCTACGATGTCTTTCCGATTCATATATTCGTAGCGCGGTATCCGATTGCCCGTGATGAATGGATGACCATAGAAGCCACCTTCGCGGTAGTAATTCATTTCACAAGGCGGATTTATATCGGTAATGGGCTGATTACCATCGCTTTCGCCGAGGCTTTTCCCAAACATATCGCTTCCGTGATCCATGCCCCATACCTCATCGGTACCGGGGCGGTTCACCAGTTTTTCCGTATTTCGAATACCCGTGGCAAACAGTTTTTGATCGCCGCCCTTCAGGTCAAAAGACCAAATTTTTTGTCGGTCTGTTTTGGTTTGATCTTCGGCGTTTCCACCATCGCCGATGGAAGTATATAGCCGTCCGCCATGGAGCAGGATCGAACGCCACCAATGCCCGCCACCTTTGGGCAGTTTCCCTTCCGCTATGACGGTTTTTTCCTCATCTGCTTTGCCGTCGCCATTGGTGTCGCGGGCGCAAAAAATGGCCCCCGTTTCCGTAAACCACAACCACCCGTCGCGGAAACACATACCGTGTACTGTATTATGCTTGGATACGAATGTCTCCACACTTTCAAAATAGCCGTCGCCGTCTTTGTCGCGGCAGCATTTTATTTCACCGGGACCCGGCAGCGATACATACAATTCGCCCTGATCGCCGATTTGCATCATGCGCGGGTTTTGAATATCATTTTGAACAACGGTGAGCTGGTATCCGGCACGTACCTGAATACCGGTATTGGGTTGAGGGATTTGCTGTGCGCCGAGACAGGCGCTCAGAAACAAACAGAAAAGTACAGCTGAAAAACGCATAATGTAATAAGTTGAAGGGTTTTATAAATAGTCAGGGCAATTCACCTATTAGGCAGTTGACCGCCCCATAAAAGGAACGGAGTAAAAACAAAGGAATGGGGTGAATAAACGACTTTGATAATGCAAAGGAAATATTTTTATCCGAAAAATTTGGAATTGTTATTTTTTTTTACAAAAATTTGCAGGCCAACTGAATAAAAAGCCCGTTGTCTGCTGACGACGGGCTTTTTTGTCCATAGGAAAAGTAAAAGACTTTTCTTCAGCCAAACAGCCCTCATTTATTCACCAATTACTCATTTAAGTACATGATATGAAATAAACACGGTTTTGATTTCTCCTTACTGCAGGATTATTAGCAACTTGCAGGCTTCATCATTTATCATTACTTACAAACAATATTTAGCATGGATGACATAAAAAAAACAACCCATCAGGATACATTTCCCCAAACAACTGAAAATGGGCAAAGCCACACACCCGGTTTGGGGCGCAAAATGAAGCAATGGACCAAGCTGCGCGGCGAAAATGCCTGGACTATGTTCAAAGTTATTTCCGAATTCGTGCACGGATTTGAGGTTTTGGACAATGTAGGCCCCTGCATCTCCATTTTTGGTTCGGCGCGCACCAAGCCCGGCACCCCTTATTACGAATTGGCGGTGAAAGTGGCCAAACGCCTGACCGAAGCAGGGTACGGAGTCATTACTGGTGGCGGGCCGGGCATCATGGAAGCGGGCAACAAAGGCGCCTGGATGAACAACGGCACTTCGGTGGGGCTTAATATTGTATTGCCTTTTGAGCAAAGCCACAACCCGTTTATTGCACCGGATAAAAATCTTCAACACCGCTACTTTTTTGTACGCAAGGTCATGTTTGTAAAATATGCCCAGGGCTTTATCGTCATGCCCGGCGGATTTGGCACCTTAGATGAAATGTTTGAAGTATTGACTCTGATACAAACGAAAAAAATTGACCCGGTTCCAGTCATCATGGTAGGCCGCGAATATTGGGAAGGCTTACGCGATTGGATCGTGGAAATCATGCTAAAACGCCACCATAACATCAACGCACAAGACCTAGAACTGTTTCATATTGTGGATGAGCCGGATGAAGCAGTACGCATCATTGATGATTTTTATAAGAAAGAGGGTGAGTTAACACCCAATTTTGAGTTGTAACCGCAGTGTCTTATGCAGAAGTATAAAACAATTAAAATTCTATAATTTAACTAAAATACGTTATTTTTACCTTTAAAATAATATATTTAGCGAAAAAATATGGTAAAATACAAAATAAACCATATATAGTTTGTTTAAAAATTTATTTACTTTGCGCCAAACGGAGTTTGGCGACACATAGCCGCCCCGATTTTGTCACGCACTCATATCATTCTAAGATGTTATATTTGAGTGTTGTACCGCCGACTATTGACTGCCGATTACTTCATCGTTTTGCCTGTTTTTGCTATAAGAACGACATAAATGTATTTTTTTTGTAATTACTGTGGTCAATGTCGGGATAATACCAGTAATTTGTGCCCTTTTATATTATAAGGAACGAGTAAATAATAACTTAATCATTTGATATGCCCCTTTTGGTGCCACACTACCCATCTTTTTGCTTAAAGAGTGCTACTATTAGCGCAAAAAGATGGTTGTCTGGCCCAAAAATGACTTACCTGAAATGGCCAACTTATTGTTTACTCGTTCTTTAGGGCTGTAATCGTTGAGTGTGTGTACTAATATTGCTCAACACTTCTGCAAAAGTCGGATGCTCCCGACCAAAACCCAATTTATTTATGACTTTTGAACATTTGACCACGCAGCAGCAACAAACGGACGATGAACCTGATTTCGTGCCGCTTTTTTCATTGGAAGATGATGAAGAAACCCGACAAGGAGAGGTTTTCCCGGATACTATGCCCATACTACCCCTAAAAAACACGGTTTTATTTCCAGGTATTGTCACCCCCATTACTGTTGGGCGCGATAAAAGCATCCGGGCAATACAACGTGCTTATGAATCCAATCGCTACATTGGCGTATTGTCGCAGCGGGACATTACCATTGAATCGCCGGGATCGGGAGACCTCTATATAGTAGGAACTATTGCCCGCATTCTGAAGTTGTTGCGCATGCCGGATGGCTCCACTACGGCTATTCTGCAAGGTCGTAAACGTTTTCATTTAGATCGTATGATCTCGGAAGAGCCTTTTATGCTGGGTAATATTACCGTTTTGGAATACGAAGAATCCCAAAATGAGTTAGAATTTAAAGCGATGGTGAGCAGTGTACGCGACGCTGCCCGAAATATTATTGAACTCTCGCCGCATATTCCTTCGGAAGCGGTCGTGATGCTGCGCAATATCAATAGCGAGGTCTTCCTGCTCAATTTCATTGCCTCTAACCTCGGTATCCCACTGCCGCTCAAGCAGGCCATTCTCGAAATAAACAACCTGTATGATAAAGCGGTAACCATTCTTCAGCACATGGATGCTGAATTGCAGATGTTGGAGCTGAAAGATCAAATTGAAAACAAGGTTCGCACGGATATTGAAAAACAGCAACGTGATTTTTACCTCAATCAGCAGTTAAAAACCATTCAGGAAGAACTGGGCCACAACCCGCAGGAAGAGGAGATAGGGGCACTCCACAAAAGGGCTGCCAAGAAAAAATGGCCCAAAGTAGTATCTGACACTTTCCACCGCGAAATTGCCAAATTGCGTCGGATCAACCCGCAAATTGCGGAATATGCCATCGGCATGAATTATTTGGAAACGCTGCTGGAACTGCCTTGGGAAGATTTTACCAAAGATAATTTTGACCTGAAAAAGGTAAAAAATGTTTTAGATAAAGACCACTATGGTTTAACCAAAGTAAAAGAGCGCATTTTAGAGCATTTGGCTGTTTTGAAATTAAAAGGTGATATGAAAGCACCCATTTTATGCCTTGTCGGGCCTCCCGGAGTTGGCAAAACCTCCTTAGGTGGCAGCATAGCCCGGGCGCTAAAACGCAAATCTGCCCGAATGAGTCTCGGCGGCCTCCACGATGAGGCAGAAATACGCGGGCACCGAAAAACGTACATTGGGGCCTTACCTGGCCGTATTGTGCAATCACTTAAAAAAGTGAAAACCGGAAACCCGGTATTTATTTTGGATGAAATTGATAAGGTTGGCCGGGATCATCGCGGCGACCCGTCGTCGGCGCTGTTAGAAGTACTCGATCCCGAACAAAATACGTCATTTTATGACAATTATTTAGAATTAGAATACGATCTCTCCAAGGTTTTGTTTATTGCAACGGCCAATTCTCTTTCCGGTATTCAGCCCGCATTGTTAGACCGAATGGAAGTGATTACCATTGCCGGTTATTCTTTGGAAGAAAAAATGGAGATCGCTAAGCGCCACCTGATTCCCAGTCAACGCAAAGAACACGGCCTGCAACCGGGTGACATCAAGATTTCAGACAAAGCATTGCTCAACCTGATTCGCCACTATACGGCGGAAAGTGGGGTACGCAATTTGCACCGCGAAATTGGTTCTGTCATGCGGCATATAGCCAAAAAAGTAGCGATGGAGGAGGCTTATGACCCCCTGATTAAACCGGAGCATCTGCACAAGATATTGGGGCCGACGAAACACGACGTGGAGGTATATCAGGAACAGCAAACACCCGGCGTAGCCATCGGTTTGGCTTGGACTTCGGTCGGCGGCGAAATTCTGTTTATCGAAGTCAGCCTAAATAAAGGTAGCGGTCGCCTCCAACTCACCGGAAATTTGGGCGACGTGATGAAAGAAAGCGCTGGCACTGCCTTGAGCTACATCAAAGCACATACCCTTGATTTCGGTATTGAACCGGATGTTTTTGAAAAAACAGATATTCACATCCATATCCCGGAAGGTGCCATCCCCAAAGACGGCCCTTCAGCAGGTATCACGATGTTAACTGCGCTGACTTCGGCTTTTACCAATCGTCCGCTCCGACCATTTTTAGCCATGACAGGTGAAATTACGCTGCGGGGCAAGGTGCTGCCAGTAGGCGGCATCAAGGAGAAAATGTTAGCCGCCCGGCGTGCTGGCATCACGGAGGTAATTTTGTGCAAAGACAACCAAAAGCATGTGGCTGAAATTGAACCGGATTTTATCAAGGGCTTGAGTTTTCACTACGTGGATCGTATGCAGGATGTCATCCGGCTGGCATTGGCAGCGCCCCAAACGGAAAAAGTGAAGGAAAATACGGTAGGTAAGGTAAAAGTCAGGGCAGTCAAAAGTCGAGTAGCATGACTGTTGAAATGCAATGATATGGTTTTGAAAAATTTAAAGTATCGGAATACATAAAAAAAAGCAGTACCAGATATTTTATTATTCATCAATAAAATCGTCCTTTTGGTGGGCGTGACGGAACAGCAGGTGACCGATACCATCATAGCGCACCTGGCAGAGCAGGGCAAAACCCAAGAAGAGGCTTTGGCGGTACTGGCGGCTTATCGAGAAAAAATGCAGCCTTGAGCGTAGATCCGGTTGTTCACCAGACCGTTTTTTGGGCAGTATTTTTTTTTAATTGCCTGACATTCCTAATCAATTAAGTATTAGCGTGATATCGATTGATATTATAATATTTATATATTCAATTTATTATAAAGATAATATACAATTATTATAATGTCAACTAATATCGATTTGGTGCTTAGTTAAATGATATTAAATAATTTTTATGTAAAAAATTATTTAATATCATTTGAGTGATTCATGTTGTGCCACTACTTCTTCGACAACCCCGCCCGAACAAGGAACCACGCTAATGCGATAAAGAAAAACACGCCCAAAAGATGATAACCGTGTTCTCCCAACATCGTTGTCAGCCTGTGTTCCTGACTGATGTCCTCTAAAGCCTTGGAAGTACCATCAGAAGCTTGCATCAAAGCAACTACGACACCGGCTAAAGCTCCACCGGCTACCAAACCGGTGGCAAATAAACTTCCTTTACCGAGGTCATCATCCTGTTTGGCATCACCGCGACGAGTGGTCAGCCAGTCCGTAAGACCCCGCAAAGCGCCGCCAATCCATATAGGCAGGGTGGTGCTGAGTGGCAGGTATAAACCCACTGCAAAAGACAGGGATTTGACGCTGCACAGTTCGAGGGTAATAGCAATAAAAAGTCCGACCAATACAAACTGCCAGTCTAAATTGAAAGACAAAAGCCCTTTAATGAGGGTAGCCATCAGAGTAGCCTGTGGCGCGTTGAATTTTTCTCCAATAGCGTGTACCATGCCATTGGCCCTTTCTGCGGTGGTGGGATTATCCAAAAAAAGTACGGTCATGCCAATCACAATGGAGGAAACAATCACCCCGATAAACAGCGCAATTTGTTGATAACGGGGCGTGGCCCCCACGAGGTATCCGGTTTTCAGGTCTTGTGAAGTGGCTCCGGCATTAGCGGCGCTGATACAAATCAGGCTGCCGACTACAAGCGCCATCGGCTCAAACACTTTGCCCGTCCAACCTACACCGATGAATATCAGGGCAGTACCCATGATGGTGGCAATGGTCATACCCGAAATAGGACTGTTACTGCTGCCGATAATACCCACGATCCGACTGGCGACGGTGACAAAGAAGAAACCAAAAACAATCACCAATAAACCAATAAACAATTTGCTCAGGATATTGTCGCCCGGAATATTGGGCAATACGGCCATGAGCAGAATCAGCGCAAGACTGCCGATAGCCACTACTTTTATGGACAGGTCATCATCTGTACGGGCTACTACGGTATTCTCACTTTTATTGCGCAGTGCGCGGTAGCTCTCGCTAAAAGAGGCTACAATGGTCGGCATGGTTTTGATGAGGGTGATAAAACCCGCCCCGGCCACTGCTCCGGCACCAATTTGGCGGATATAAGCCCGATAAATGGCGCTGGTGAGGTCGCCAAAAGTATGGGTTTCAGGGTTCCAGCCAAAGGGGTAGCGCAAGATGGCCCCCGTAGCATCGGTCACGGGTTTGAGCAAATCCAATTTGGCAAGTTGTGCGGCGATGGTATCCGGTGGAACGAGCGTGGCCAACAGGGGGATCAAACCCATCCAGGCTAATACGCCACCCGCCACCAATACCCCGGCAATGCGCGGGCCGATAATATACCCGACACCGAGGTATTCGGGGGTAATTTCTCCGCTCAACCGGGCGGCGGGCAGGTATTTATTGGCGGCAGCGGTCGTCCAGGCAGGCACTTCGGCAATGACCCTCAATACTTTTTGCAATAAGGCATAACCGAAGGCAAAGCCGAGACCCTGAAAGGCGGTTTTGGCAAAATCGCCGCCTTTTTCACCGGCAATCAATACGTGCGCACAGGCGGTGCCTTCGGGGTATGGCAGATTGGCGTGTTCTTTCACGATGAGTGAACGCCGCAGGGGTATCATCATCAGTACCCCAAGGATGCCGCCAAATATGGCGAGCATAAGGATGGTCCAATAATTGAAATAGTCCTTCCCTACCCCGTCGCTGAGAAACAGGAAAGCCGGCAGGGTGAAGACTACACCAGCAGCCACGGATTCGCCAGCAGAACCCGTAGTTTGGATAATATTATTTTCTAAAATAGTGGTGCCGAGAAAACGGCGACCAAGGGAAATTGCCAACACTGCTATGGGAATGGAGGCTGAAACGGTCAACCCTGCTTTCAGGGCTAAATACACGGTGGCGGCACCAAAGAGCACCCCAAAAGCAGAGCCTAACAGAATGGCTCGGAGGGTAAATTCTTTGACCGAAGTGTTTGATGCCGGAATATACGGTTGAAAATCGGAAGCGGAGGATTCAGGTTGAGTCATAGTTGATAGCTGTTAACGAATTTTTGTCGGGGGCAAATGTAGCAGTATTCGGATGGTTTTCATTTTTTCTGTAAATGAATTTATTCCGTTGTTACCCTTACCCGCACATTGCTGAAGGCTGCGTTACCCGTCAAACCGTCAATTTCCAATTCATCGGTCAGGTCGTTCACACTGACTCCCGGGTGTTGTTCGGCAATACTTAATCGGGTACCGGGGCGGTGATGTCCGTAACCGTGCGGAATACTGACCACACCGGGCATCATTTCGTCGGAAATTTCTGCTTCGATTTGAATATGCCCTGTTCGGGAATGTACCCCGACCATTTGATGTTGTTCTACACCCAATGTGCGGGCATCATCCGGGTGCAGGAGTATGGTGCAGCGATTGCGGCCTTTCATCAGTTTTTCCGAATTGTGCATCCAGGAATTGTTGTCGCGCAAACTTCGGCGACCAATCAGGGCAAACGGGTACGCTGGTGGGGGTGTTGCAGGCGAATTTGTTTCATGGAGGACTACCCGAACATTTTCTAAATCCTTCAAATACGCCTCCGAAACCAACCGAATGACTTTATCGGTATGTACTAATCGGTCTGGCAGACAAGGTTGCAGCTCCCCAAAATCAAGGCCTTCGGGTTGTGCTTTTAGTTGTTCCAAGCTAATGGCGTATGGCCCGTATCGCAACCCCATATCTACTTGCGATTCAGGTAAAACAGGTGAGAAATCTTCCGCTGACTGGGTCAGTCGATGCGTAAGTTCTTGAAAAATTTCGTAATCATAGCGCGCATTTTCCGATTTTTGGAACAGCGGCGGCGAATATTTAGCGGTATTTCGGATGGCCAACAAATGAAAGGTCAGGTCGTAATGGGCAGTTTCCAAGCCGGTGGCAGGTGGCAAAATAATATGTGCATGGCGCGTGGTTTCGTTCAGATAGATATCCACCGAAACCATAAAATCCAATTGCTCCAGGGCTTTTTCCAATTGGCCGCCATTGGGGGTGGAGAGTACCGGGTTGCCGCAACTCGTTACCAATGCCCGGATTTGGCCTTCACCTTCCGTGCTTATTTCTTCTGCCAAGGCGCTGACGGGCAATTCTCCCATAAATTCGGGCAGGCCGCGCACCCGACTTTTCCAACGACCAAAAATATTACGCGGCTTGGCGCCCATCAGGACATCTACTGCCGGTTTGGTAAACATGGCCCCTCCAACGGTATCGAAATTGCCGGTCAGGATATTGAGACAATTGATCAGCCACTGACACAAGCTGCCATATCGTTGCACCGATACACCCATCCGGCCATAAACAACGGCGGAGGGCGCCGCAACTATCTCTGCTGTGATCTCTATGATTTTTGCTGCGGGTATATGGGTAATGCCAGCCACTTTTTCAGGGGTAAAACCTGCTACCACCCGTTCCAACTCGTCTAAACCGGATACGGAAAGCGGTATTTCCGGTCTTTTTTTATTGATATTGACCCATTTTTTTTCAAATAGCACCTGAAGCATGGCCAGTAGCAGATAAACGTCGGTTGCCGGTTGAATAAAAATATGCTCATTGGCGTGTTCTGCTGTTTCTGTGCGGCGCGGATCTACTACCACCACACGGCCACTTCGTTGCTGAATATTTTTTAAATGTTTGCCCACCCCTGGTGCGGTCATCATGGAACCGTTGGAGGCCAACGGATTGCCCCCCAAAATAAGCATAAAGTGGGTGCGGGAAATATCCGGCACTGGCAACAGCAGCGGATGGCCAAACATCGTCCACGCTGCAAAATGATGGGGCAATTGGTCTGCCGAAGTGGCAGAAAAGGTATTGTGTGAGCGCAGCGCCTTCACTACCCCCACCGCATTTAGGATGGTACCGAGGTTGTGTACGCTGGGATTTCCCTGATAAATACCCACTGCATGGGGGCCGTATTGGCGCTGTATGCTGCCGAGCCTTTCGGCTACTTCACTCAACGCTTCTTCCCAACTAATTGATTTCCAACCTTCGGCTGTTTTTTTTAATGGTGTTTTCAGGCGATTAGGGTCTTCGTAAATGTCTTTCAGCGCGTAGGCTTTCGGACAAATATATCCTCGGCTCAAAGGATCGTCGGGGTCTCCGGCGATGTGTATGATGGTGTTGTTTTCTGTTTCTATTACTAAGCCACAGATGGATTCACAGAGGTTGCAGGCGCGACGATGGATCATAAAAAAATTTAGTCAGTAGTTGACACCCCATTCTTAGGAAGGAAGGCAATGCACAAAAGTAGGGTAATTTGTGTGATCTGACAAAATTTTTATGCTGGCGGTGTCTTCGCCGTCACATTTACGACAAACAAGCGAAGTACCTGATGGCAAACACAGATAAAAATGACGCTGACTGCCTGAAATCCCACTAAGGGTTGGAGGGTAGCGACCAATCAATTTTTGCCTGCTTTTCTTAATTCAATTTTCTGAATAGGTCGTACCAACAATGGTACATCTTCTACTACAATATCTGATTTTTCTAAGCCAAATGCTTTTTCGTCGGACTGGCTCAGTTTTTTCAGAAAGAAATAGCTGGTGAGCAGTACGCCGTCGCGCACGCTGAACTCATTTTCCAAGGAAAGGAATTTTTCAATGACGACAAATTTTAAATCTGGCTCAGGATTATATTTTGTGCTGCCATCCGGGCGGATGTGCAGGTTAAGTTCTTTGTTTTTCACCAATTCCTGCACAATTTTTTTAAAGTACAACTCTGTTCTGGGTTGAATCCTAAAACCAACATTGATGTCAATGCGAATAACTTTGTCGTCCATTAGTTCCTGTACTTCATAATCTAAAGTATATGGATCATCTGTGCGATTAATGTGTAAAAACCAATATACATCAGCGCGTTTGGGCTTTTTGGAAAAGATAGATTTTATTATTTTTTCTTCTATATGATTTTTTCGGTTGGCTTTTGTCAAATAGATCAGGTGTGTGGAGAACTTCGGGATTTCATCATCTTCGCTCAATTCTTTCAGGGTGGGGAGGTAGGTATTCAAATCTACAAATCGCACCAATTTATTATTGGTTTTTCGGGCAAAATACCAGACATACATCACGATGAAAAAGATGCCGCCGATGATAAGGGTTACAAAACCGCCTTTCGGAAATTTTTTGATATTGGCTATAAAAAAACACAATTCAATAAACCCAAATAATTAGGCTATGGCACCTGTTAATACAATATTCCATTTTCGCACGCGATACAAATAATAGGACAACAGGATAGTGGTCGTTATCATGGTTAAGGTAATGGCCAATCCATAGGCGGCTTCCATTTGTTCTGAATTTTTGAAATATTACATAACGCCAACACAACCTGCCCACATCAGGGCATTGATACTGGGCAGGTATATTTGTCCTTTCAATTCGGTGGGCTGCCGTACGCCTACCCGGGGCCAAAAATTGAGTGACATGGCTTCGCTGATGAGCGTATAGGAGCCACTGATTAAGGCTTGGGAAGCGATAATGGCCGCTGCTGTGGCAATGAGGATCCCGGGTATCAGAAACCAATGTGGCATGATTTCATAAAACGGGTTGCGCCCGGCTAAAGTCGTATCTCCGTGGTATAGCAGCCAGGCTGTCTGTCCCAAATAATTAATAACCAGCGCTATTTTTACAAAAATCCAGGTGTAGCGTATATTCCACTTGCCACAGTGACCGAGATCGGAATACAGGGCTTCTGCTCCCGTAGTACACAGAAACACCGCTCCCAGCAACCAAAAACCATTGGGATAGACCGTTAGCAACTGCACTGCATACTTGGGATGTAAGGCTTCTATAATACCCGGATAATGCAAAATTTGAACAAACCCGAGTGTCAGCAACATCGCAAACCATACGGCCATGATTGGGCCAAATATTTTTCCTACGGCCTGTGTGCCGAATCGCTGAAAAAAGAATATCAGGGAGATAATGGCAATTACAAGGGGTACCGTTGGCAAGTCGGGTACTACTTTTTCCAAACCTTCAATGGCCGAGGCTACTGAGATAGGCGGAGTGATCATGCCGTCGGCCAGCAAAGTGGCAGCACCCAACATGGCGGAAAATACAAGCCCTTGCCCATACCGCCGTACCAAGGCATATAAAGAAAAAATACCGCCTTCGCCATGGTTATCTGCCATGAGTGTCAAGGTAATATATTTGAAGGTAGTTTGAAACACCAGTGTCCAAAAAACGCACGATACACCGCCATATACCAACAATTCAGAGATTTCACGAGTGCCGATGATGAATTTCATCACGTATAACGGGCTGGTACCTATATCTCCGTAAATAATACCTAAGGCAATGAGCAGAGAAGCAACTGTAACTTTTGACGACGTGGAATGGCCGGATTTCATATTGTTAGGTTATTTAATAAATATTTCTGCAAAGGTTCAAACAATGGCAAGAGCAATGCACTAAAACCATATAAAAATTTTATAAAAATTATTTACGGATAAATATACAATAAATTTTAAATAATAATCTAAGGAACGCGTAAATAATAAGTTAGTCATTTCAGGTAGATCATTTTTGGGTCAGACAACCATCTTTTTGCGCTAATAGTAGCCCTCTTTAAGCAAAAAGATGGGTAATATGGCACTAAAAGGGGCACATCAAATAGTTAAGTTATTATTTACTCGTTCCTAATACTGGATTGATAGCAAATATCCAAACTAAACCGACTATCACCAATTCCTGAATGGTCCATTTATCTGCATTTTTTTCCGTGTTTTACACATTTTTTTATGGGACAAAGGTGCGGGAAAAGTTATAAGCAGGATGTAAAATAATCGTTTCAAAGCATAAAGATTTTATAAATTCTCGTTCATAAAACGGTATCCGATGCCGGATTCCGTCAGAATAAATACTGGTTGGTTGGGGTTTTCTTCTTATTTTTTGCGCAATTGGCCGATATAAACCCGGAGGTACTGCGATTGGGTGGTATAGGTGGGGCCCCATATTTCCCGGAGAATAAATTGATGGGTGAGTACCCGGCCCCCGTTTTGTATAAACAATAACAACAATGCGTATTCTGTGTTGGTGAGATGGAGTGGGACGTTGTTTTTAGATACGGTATGTGCGGTAATATCCATAACCACATTGCCAAATATATATTGGCAGGCTTTCCTCTGCTTGATTATTTCGCAAAGCAGATCGGATGCGGGCCAATAATTCCCCGGTTCGAAATGGCTTAGTCAGGTAATCGTTTGCCCCGTTGTCGAGGGCTTTAACAATTTCCGTTTCTGAATTTCGTGCGGAAACGATCATGATTGGCTTGGTATACCATTCTCGCAGTTTTATCAAAACTTCCTGCCCGTCTTCATCAGGCAAACCCAAATCGAGCAAAATAAGGCTGGGCGGGTGCATTGCCGCAGCAATTTGCCCGTCATTACTACTGTTTGCTTCTACTACCCGGTAGCCTTGCGCAGCAAGCGTGATCTGTAATAAGCGACGAATGGATACTTCGTCATCAATTATTAATATGGTTGATTTCATGAAAATATCAGGTGCGGGCGATGGTAGCCACGCAGTCTTTATTCAATAGTAGCAGTTGCCTTTAGATAGTTCATTTCCGAAGGAATTTTGATGGTAAAATGTGCCGCGTTACCCGGCATATTTTCTACTGTGATGGTACCATAATGTGCCGCTATAAACCCTTTTACGATAGACAAACCCAATCCTATTCCCTTGGTATGGGTGGCACCACTGCGATAAAATTTTTCAAAAACCTGATCCATATCTTTTTTAGGAAACCCCGGCCCTGCATCCGAAACCTGTATCACCACCTCTTTTTCCGTGCATTGCGCCGTCACGGTAATCGCAGTACCTTCTGGTGTATGCCTGATGGCATTGGAGAGTAAGTTAAACAATACCTGCTCCATCAGGCCAAAGTCTAACTTTACCAACTGATAAAAAACTGTCGGTATTTCATGGGCTAACAATAGTAAATAAAGGGCACAAAAGTAGTATAACTTCGGATGATTTTTGAAATCGAATTTATTTGGAGTGCCGGACACCGGGGTATCATAAATCAAGATTTGGACAAATTAATAAAATGAATTAACTTTGCAGTGAACATTGCAACGAGTCTATCCATTACTTACACATGGCACCTATTATTTTACCTATCCTTTTCGGAATTATTGGACTGGCCTTAGCCATTGGTGTTTTTAGCCTGAAAAGAAAACGACGCGCTGTTCGCACCGCCGGGTTGGAGCAGTTGGCAAAGCAGTTGGGTCTTACTTTTTCCGCTGACGACAGCTATGGCTTAGGTAAGCAATTGCAGCATTTTGACCTGTTTGAAAGGGAGCGCAGCCGCTGGAGACACGGCGGAAAAGTGACCAACGTGCTGCGGGGACAAGTAGGAGAAACACTGGTTTGGATGTTTGATTATACTTATTTGGTTTCTACGGGTAAAACAACAAAAGAGGTGCGCCAAACAGTTTTTTTTGCCGATGACAAAAACTGGTACCTGCCAAATTTCAAGTTGAAGCCCGAAGGCTGGTGGCAAAAGGTATTAACCAAAATAGGGGCTGCCAAGGATATTGATTTTCCCGAAAACCCTGATTTTTCCGATCGTTTTTGGGTAACTGGTGGGTTTGAATCGCTAATTCGAAAGCAGTTTAGTCCTGAATTGCAACAACTCCTGACGGAGCGACCGCCAGTACACTTGGAAGGCAGTAATTATTATCTGATTGCTTACAAGCCGGGCAAATCTTTGGAAGGCGATGCAGCACGTATATTTTTTGAACACTGCTGCCAACTCACGCAAAAACTCCGGGATAAAGAAGCCCAGGACTTGCTTGACCTGGCAGATTTGAAAGAACCAATACCGATTCCTGCCACGTTGGGAAGTGTTAAAAACCTGAGGTAATCCCCCGTTGTGGGTATCGCAGAAGAGGCCGATCTAAGGTTGAAAATCCATAACAATATTTTTTGAAGACAGTTTTTTGGTTCAATGCAGCGGCCCTTATCACGGATGACCTCTTATCTGATTCCTTTTTACTCAAATAACTATCTTTTTGCTTGTATTCACACGATGACTGGGAGTCATCGTGTGAATACAAGCAAAAAGATGGGCAATTTGAGCAAAAATTAACCTACCTAAGTTTAGTACTTTATGCTGACACCGTTCCTTATTATTGAAAATTTTCTTATAATCTGATTTATTATGCACATATAAACGCGCATTTACCTGCCTTTCGACAGTAAAGGTAAAACAAAAGATGGCACCCGACAAACTTTCCGACCATTTTCTCTTGCTGACGACGCTCAAAACACACTTCTCACTCCGGATCATGCACATTTGCCGCCGATTTGATGCGCAGCCAGCGTTTTATTTTCACCAAAATGATTAGTAGTTTTACCTTCGGCTGGCGCTCCGGGTTGTGCGCTCTGTCACGCACTTTGCTGCGGTGTTGGAGCAGGAGGCTGCTAGTGCCGCGTCCAGTAAATAACGCACCGTTTTGCGGCCCTATTTCTCGCTCCATTTCGTTATTCGTCGGTTAAAATGTCCCGCATTTCGCCCTCCTCCTGCCTAATGGAGCAAAAAATAGGTCTTGCCAATCTGCACCCCATTTACTGGACGCGGCACTAGTCTATCAGGCTCACACACCCCGAAATGGTGCGGACGCATGCCGCGCTCCGAAACCCGTGGCAGTACACGGGGTCGAATCTAACCTTTAAGGCTAATGTATTTGGCGTTTAAAGGGGATTCGACAGTATGTTGAGCGACTTCACGTCGCACTGACCATGCATTGATGGGAGGTTATTTATTGCGCTGATTGTAAATGACTTCTTTAACTTCAAGTTCAGTTAAGTTGAAGTATCTTGCTATTATTTCAATGGAAACGCCGTTTGAGTAAAGTCCATTAATTCCATCCATTTTACCCTTTATTTCGGCTTTATCGAGCCTCGCCCTTTCATCTTCTTCCCGCATAAACGCATATTCGTAAGCGTCCAATTCTTCCTGTGTCCAAGTCTGAACATTCGCTTCCTCGTATGCCGATTTCAACCCCTCATCATTGATATTATCAGGGATAACTTCAAGATTTTCAGCGTTTTTAATGAAGTACACCCATTTTTCAGTAAGCGTTTTCAATTCAGCCAATTCTTTGGTGAATTTTGGCAACTCGATGAACGTGAACTCCATATCTTTAACGGTTTGTTCTCCTGTCTCAACGTCCCGAATTTGGCTTCGGCTGATATAATTTTTATTTTCAGTGTGCACAAAATCAAGTATTCCTATGAAAATGACAGGGCGCAGTTTTCGGTAAAAATCAGCCCTTTTGATTTGGTCGGAATAACTTTTAGAGGAATAGAAAAGCACCCTTTTGGCAAAGCCATCAATATCACCTACTTGCGTTTCGATGATATATGTCCGTCCCGTTTGGTCGGTCGCTTTTACATCAATAATAGTTACTTTCCCTCCTTTTAGTTTGGGCAGTTGGTACGGGTTGAGGATTGTAACTTCCGTAATTCTTTAGCCTCCGTGAAAGTCCAAGACGGCGTTCAGGAATGAAATGAGTGTTTCCTTACGGTTTTCGTTGCCGAAAATCTTTCGAAACGCAATATCGTTTTTTACATCAACAAATTTCATAACTCAATTTTGTTGCAAAGTTATGCCTTTTCACGGGAAAAGAAGAGATATTGCGTTGTAGAATTCATTTTGTCCAAAAAGCCATCTCGGCGCTCACCTTATCCTTGCGCCGGAGCAGGGTGTAATAGAAACCCCACGACCACTTGATGGTACCGAAAGGGTGTTCCACAATCGCCTGCTGACGCTTGTATTTGTCGCGGTGGTGGTGGACTCGTCGCCGATTGGCCTTGTGGCCACCGTATTGACGATCAGCATCTTACACCTGCCGATTGTCGCAATGCTTATGCGCGCCATTACAGCGCCCCCTTCTCTTTTTCCGTCGTCCGCTGCCCGCTGCGCCTTCGGGCGAAGTTACCCAAACCCTTACCCAGCGGGTCTGCGCCGGGAGCAACTACAGCGGGTTTACCGTGTTCCGCTCAACGAAAGCACTGCTGTCATACCGCTGCTTTCAACGAGGGGCTGACAGTAGGGCAAAGTTCTTTGCCTTATTACTATTTATTTGATGAATGGTTTTTTGAGTTCGTGCATGGATGATACGCATTTGCTCCCGAATGGGCAGATGTTTTATATCCTCGTATGCCTTTTCTTTCCATTCCCAGACGGAGCGTTGTGCTTTTGATACTTTAATTTCTATATCCTGTCAACGCTGGCACTGCTAACGTGGCCGCGCTTAGTCGGCCATGAAGAGTAGTGCATAGTTGGTGGCTGGCTTCTTTTTATTCAATAATTTTTTTTAATTCTTCAATTCCCAAAGGTGGATTTACTCGGTGTATCATCGAGTGACAATTTGGACAGACTGGAATCAAATCTTTAATTAGGTCAATTTCATATTCTTCACCAATTTCCGAAATTGGAACTATGTGATGAACGTAAATAAATCCTTTTCCGAGTTCCCCATATTTTTCTTGAAAATTGAAATCACAAACTTTGCAAATCAATCCCCAAAATCCAATGCGCTTTTGTCTTGCCCTTGGGTTTCTTTCATAACTATTGATGGTAACGGATTTCATGAACCCTTCGGTTAGAATTCCTTCATCTTCGATATTTATCTCTTCTGCAAATTGTTCTATCCCTGTTAATTCAGTTTCTTCAAGTGCATCTTTCAATTCTTCCTTTAATTGCCAAACAAATCTATTCCCTTATGCCAACCATTGAAAAATAAATCCCAAAATTTGAATTTTTTGTCAGTTCGTTTCGCAAAAAAAGGGTATTTCCTTAAAAAGATATTTGGCAAAAAATTTGAATACTTTTTTACCTCATAACCAAATGAAAAAGAACGTTTTATGAGCCATAAATGATTCTATCGGATAATAATCGAATACCTATTGGATGTATTCGTTGCTATCGAATACCATCTTTTTTGTACTTTTATGCCATAAAAAACAACGGCTGGCATGCCGCCAGAAATGCAAGGCCGCCGAAGCAATTTTTTTATCTCTATAAGCAGGTATGTTGAAATAAACGCGGTTACAAATTTATACAAAACACACACAATCAAACAGTTGTGGAATTAGTAACTCATAATTAATAACTCATAACTACTTACAGTATCTCTTTTACTTTGCAACAAACCATTCAGCATGAACGGACAACATATTTACAACCTTACCGTGAAATGGACGGGCAATAAGGGAACAGGAACCGCTCATTATAGTGCGTTTGACCGAAGTCATACCATTATAATAGACAACAAAGCGGAAATTTTAGGCTCCTCTGACCCCGCATTTCGGGGTGACAAAACAAAACATAATCCGGAAGATTTATTGGTGGCAGCCCTTTCTTCCTGTCATTTGCTTTGGTATTTGCATTTATGTGCAGTGGCGGGTGTTGTTGTCATTGACTATGTGGACCATGCAACGGGTATTATGATGGAAACATCAAATGGCGGAGGGCACTTTACCGCAGTTATCCTAAACCCAATTGTTACCGTAGCGGAAATGTCAATGACTGAAAAGGCCAATGAACTACACAAAAAAGCAAACGAATTATGCTTTATCGCTAACTCCGTGAATTTCCCGGTGGAGCATAACCCCGTCAGTAAAATTGCCGGTACTTAGAAACGGTGAAGGATGCACATCCGGCTACTTCCTCCTTCACCGCCGGCAATATTCATCTGCCGGAAAATTTGGCAACCCGCAATTTTTGCTGTATTTTTGTGCCAAATTTTTTAGACTTTTATGAGAAAATTCCGATGCCTGATCCCGATCCTGCTGCTTAGCACCTTTTCCCTCCGTGCTCAAAAGGCCATCACTTTAGACGATTGCTTTACGCAATTTCAATTTTATCCGGAACCCTCCGGGCAGTTTCAATATATGCGGGACGGTGTGCATTACGCCGATGCCGATGCCCAAGGATTGCACCTGTTTGATGTGCGTAACCCCGGCCTTGATTCATTGGTGCCGCTCAACCTCCCGGAATCAGCCACCACCTTTGATGATTTTGTGTTCAGCCCTGATGAAACCCGGATACTCCTGCGCACCAATGTCACTCCCGTGTACCGCCATTCTGTTATCGCGGATTATTATGTATACGACCTGAAAACCCAACGCGCCACCAATCTTTTTGATCAAGGTATCGAGCAATTCGCAGAATTTGCCCCGGATGGCCATAAAGTGGCTTTTGTTTCGGGCAATAACCTCTATTATCGGGACGTAACAATGGACAAAAATACCCAAATCACGACGGATGGTGCGGCGAACAAAGTCCTCAATGGCTTGCCCGACTGGGTGTATGAGGAAGAGTTTAGCCCAATGGATGGCAATGGCATGAAGGCATTGGCGTGGAGTCCTGATGGCACAAAAATCGCTTTTTTGCGTTTTGATGAAAGTTTGGTGCCTGAAATGCCGTTGACCTGGTACGAGGGTGACGCTTATCCCCGCTATTCCAAATTCAAATATCCAAAGGTCGGTGAGCAAAACTCCACGGTGACGGCACATGTATTTGACCTGAAAACCGGCAAAATCACATTAGTAAATACTGAATATGATGGCGGCGGCGACCACTACCTGCCCCGCCTGCATTGGACACCCGATGGCAGGTTGGTGATTACCCGCCTTAACCGGGGCCAGGATGTGCTGGAGCTGTTGATCGCCGACGATAATACCGGAGCCGTCAGCCTGTTGCACCGCGAAACCGATCCCGCTTATGTAGAAATAGAATCGGAAAACAAATTGATTTTTCTGAAAAATCGCCCGCAATTTATGTGGATGAGCGAGCAAAGTGGATTCTCCCATTTGTATTTGTACTCCATTCAGCCAGCCGCTGCTATGAAGCCCATTGCTCTGACCTCCGGGGCTTATGATTTGACCGCTTTTTATGGTGTAGACGAAAAAAATGGGAAATTCTATTATCAAACAGCCACCCCTACTCCTTTGGATCGGCAGATTTGGGAAGGCTCTTTAGAAGGTGCTGCGCCCCGATTGCTCACACCCGGCAACGGCACGCATGAGGCAGCTTTTAGCCCCACTTTTGATTATTATACCCTCACCCGTTCGGATGTCAATACCCCTCCGGTGGTGGAATTGCGCGAAATATCGGGCAAGGTGGTACGGGTTTTGACCGATAATGACAGGGTCAGGCGCAATTTGAAAACACATAGTTTTGTGTCAAAGGAATTTTTTAGTTTCAAATTGCCCGGCGATACGATTTCGCTCAATGGCTGGATGCTCCAACCAAAACAACTGCAAGCCGGAAAAAAATATCCCGTATTAATTGATATTTATGGTGGACCCGGCTCACAAACAGTTCAAAACCAATATGATGGATACTATGACGCCTGGCGGCAAATGTTGGTACAGAAAGGCATCATCGTTGTCAGTGTAGACAATCGGGGTACTGGTGCGCGTGGGCGGGACTTCAAAAAATGCACGCAGTTGGAACTCGGAAAACTCGAAACGGAGGACCAAATTTCAGCCGCTCGTTACCTCGGCACCCTGCCTTACGTGGATGCTGCCCGAATCGGCATTTGGGGATGGAGTTTTGGCGGGTATCTCAGCACCTCCTGTATCCTAAAAGGCAATGATGTGTTTAAAATGGCGGTTGCGGTTGCCCCGGTGGTCAACTGGAAATGGTATGACTCGGCCTATACCGAACGCTATATGCGCACTGCCAAAGAAAATGCCGGGGGGTATGAGCGCAACTCACCCATCAATTTTGCTAACCTGCTAAAAGGCGATAATTATTTGCTTTGTCATGGTATTGCCGACGACAATGTACACTGGCAGCAATCGGCAGAAATGGTAAATGCGCTGATAAAAGCCAATAAACAGTTTGAGCAACACTATTATCCAAACCGCAACCATGGTATATACGGCGATAATGCTACGATACACTTGTTTTCAAAAATAACGGAATTTGTGCAGGAACAGCTTCAACACTAGGACAATAACTTACCTTTGCCCTGAAATTCAAAATACATCACAACCGTGCCATTCATCCAAACACCTATACCGGACTTATTAATTTTCGAACCTACTGTATGGCCCGATGATCGGGGTTATTTTTTTGAAAGTTACAACCGCAGTACCTGGGCCGCAGCAGGTCTGCCAGTTGATTTTGTCCAAGACAACCAGGCGCGTTCTACCAAAGGAGTGCTACGTGGTTTGCATTTCCAAACAGGCGCAGCAGCACAGGCAAAATTGGTACGCGTTACCGAAGGAGAAGTGTTGGATGTGGTGGTGGATATTCGGGAACACTCTGCTACCCGGGGCCAGTGGTACAGTATGCGCCTGAGTGCCGAAAACAAACGCCAACTCTTTGTGCCACGCGGATTTGCACACGGCTACCTCGTGCTCAGCGAGCAGGCAGAGTTTGCGTACAAATGCGATAATTATTATTCCAAGGCGCATGAGCATGGTATCCGTTTCGACGATCCGGGGTTAAGGATTGACTGGGAATTTGACCTTTCGAAAGTATTGGTTTCGGAAAAAGACTTAGCCTTGCCGTATTATAAGGGTTGAGTGGGTGGAAAAGAGATAAAGCAGCGTATTGAATACACCGTAAGGGACGGTAAAAGAATAACTTATCAAAATTCGTCGGCAAATCATGCCTAACTGTTATAAGGTTATTTTTTGGCTGTCCCTAAACTAAATTTTATTAATTATTATCAATAGTTTGCGAAACGGTGGACTGCCGACTATTGACTGTGAATTTACTTATATGCAACACAACGAATTTATGCTTACAGCCATTCAGCAAGCACTGCATGGTATAGAAAACAAGGAGGGTGGCCCTTTTGGCGCTATTGTAGTAAAAAATGGCCAAATAGTAGGCAGGGGAAACAATCGGGTGACATCAACTAATGATCCCACCGCACACGCGGAAGTAGTGGCCATTCGGGATGCCTGCCACAACCTGAATAGTTTTCAATTGGACGGCTGTACGCTGTACACCTCCTGCGAACCCTGCCCGATGTGCCTCGGCGCTATTTATTGGGCCAGACCGGAAAAAGTGTATTACGGCTGCACCCGGGAGGATGCTGCCAACATCGGTTTTGATGATGATTTCATTTATTCAGAAATAGCCCTGCCCATTGGGCAAAGACAAATACACCTGACCCAACTGCTACACGAGGAAGCCCTGACGGTGTTTGCAAAATGGCAGGAAAAACAGGATAGAACAGGGTATTAAAATTATACCACTTGAAATACCAATAGATTAATATATTTGCGGCTGCTAAAGGAACGGTGTCAGCATAAAGTACTAAACTTAGGTAGATTAGTTTTTGCTCAAATAACGATCTTTTTGCTTTGTACTCATACGATGACTGGGAGTCATCGTATGAGTACAAAGCAAAAAGATGGGCAATTTGGTAACTATCCAGCTGGTCTGACTTCATTTTTCAGAAATCAGAATAAATGACTGTTTTTTATTGAATTAATTTAATTTTAAGAATATAATTCTTAAATTATTTTAAATTAAATATATAAATAACTGATAAAATACTCAAAAATCTTCAAAAAATGACCGGCTGGATAGTTACCTTTATTTTGACACCGTTCCTAACAGCCATAAACGAGGTTTTTATTTTAGCCAAAGTACCAGAATTTTAAAAAAATCCAATATTTAATCATAGTAAGTAGGTAAATAGAAATAATCGTGGTTTTGAATTTCATTAATTACCTTATTATCAAAGGTTTGTGAGACTGTGGACTGCCGACTATTGAATGTGACTACTTATTCATTTTCATCCTTCATTATTATGTCCAAACCTGTCACCTTTCTCTGCATTTCCAGCTATTTCAAAGGCAATGATTTTTTGCGCGGCATGAAAGCCGCCGGAGCAACAGTCTATTTAGTCACTTCTAAAAAACTCGAACACAAGCCCTGGGCACGGGAAGCATTAGACGACATCTTTTTTGTGGAACAAGGCCCCAACAATGAATGGAAAATGGAGGACGTGGCTGCTGGCTTAGCCTGGATGACGCGTACCAAAAAAATAGACAGAATAGTGGCATTAGATGATTTTGACGTGGAAAAAGGTGCTTACCTGCGCGAGCATTTCCGGTCACCGGGTATGGGCCAGACTACTGCCCGCCATTTTCGCGACAAATTGGCCATGCGGATGAAAGCGCAGGAAGAGGGCATTCCGGTTCCACCATTCTCTGCTTTATTCAACGACGACGATATCAATCATTTTGCTGCTACCGTGGAAGCACCCTGGATTGTGAAACCTCGCGGCCAAGCCTCGGCAACCGGTATGAAAAAAGTGTATTCGCACGAAGAATTATGGCGACACTTAGATATATTAGGTGGTGACCGCCACGAATATTTAGTAGAACAATTCAAACCCGGTGATGTCTATCACGTGGATGCCCTCTCCGATGACGGAAAGGTAATTTTTTCAAGGGCATCCCAATATTTGGCAACTCCGCTGGAGGTAGCACATGGTGGCGGCATTTTCCGCAGTGCCGTAGTACCCTTTGGATCAGATGATGATAAAAAACTGAACAAACTCACTTCCGATGTCATGCGCGCTTTCGGTATGCAGTACAGTGCCAGCCACACGGAGTTTATCAAAAATCGCGAAACAGGTGCGTATTATTTTCTGGAAACGGCTTCCCGCGTGGGGGGTGCTCATTTAGCAGAAATGGTAGAATATTCTTCCGGAATCAACCTTTGGTATGAGTGGGCAAGACTGGAAGTAGCGGTAGCACGCGGAGAAAAATACGAACTGCCTGCCATTCGCAAAGACTACGCCGGTATTATAGTGTCGCTTGCCCGTCAGGAGTGGCCCGACACTTCACAATTCAACGACCCCGAAATAGCGTGGCGCATGACCGATATGGATCACCACGTTGGCCTCATTGTGCAATCGAAAAAACGGGAGCGGGTACTGGAGCTGTTGGATGACTACGCCGAACGAGTCCAGCGCGATTACCACGCCAGTGCGCCAACACCAAATCGGCCAACAAATTAGGGGGTGGCACGGGAAGGAATTAGTTGTGTGGTTTTTAATATGAATTTTTTTTTAAAAATTCATATTAAAAACCACACAACTAATTCATTTACATATAAATACGCGTAATATTTTTTTGTTATATAAAAAAATTGATGACCTTATTTCACCCAAAAGTTAAGGAAATAGGTAAATAGAAATAATTGTGGTTTTGAATTTCATTAATTACCTTATTATCAAGGGTTTGTGAATCTGCGACTATTGACTATTGACTGCCTACTATTGACTGTGGACTGCCGACTGTGGACTGTGAACTACCGACTGCCGACTGTGGACTACCGACTATTGACTGTGGACTATTTACTTACACGTTACTAAGCCTAAAAATCCGCGCCAAAGGCAAAGTTCGCCGTTCTTTCCGTCCAACGACCACGCGTGAAGTCCGGGAATACCTGCGGGGTACTTCCGGTGGCGATGGAAGCCTCGGAGAGTGGCGTAATGGCCAACCAGGTGGCTGCGTCGTACACGTCTAATTGCGGGGCTATATTGCGTTTGGCACTTTCAATAAAGTGATGAAAAACAAAAAAATCCATACCGCCATGCCCGGCGGTTTGCGCATCGGAGCCGTAGCGCTTCCACAGCGGATGGTCATACCGGTCTAACCATTCTTTGGCACCTTCCCAACTATGTGCTTTTGTTTTGCCTTCTATCAGCAGGCTTTGATTGACATCCATCCAAATACCCCGCGTACCCTGCACCCTGAAACCCAATGAGTAGGGTCGTGCCAAATTGGTATCATGTGATAACAGGATGGTTTCGCCATTGGAGGTTTTTAGGATGGACGTGACGACATCGCCTAAGTTGAACTGTATTTTTGCATTGGGGTGGGTGGGGCCGCCTTTCGGGTGTTCCATGATGTAATCGTGCAGGCCACGCGCTTTGCTGGCGGTGGAAGTAAGGTAGAGAAAGCGGTTGCCCCGATTGATGTTGGCATACATCGCCACCGGCCCGACACCGTGCGTGGGATACAGGTCGCCGTTGCGGTGTACGGAATGTTTAGTGCGCCATTTGGCTTCGCTGTATCCTTTTTCGCCAAATTCCACGCCGGAATTGTAAGGATTCACCCCGTCATTGAATTTTACGCCCCGCAGATCGTGCTGGTAGCCGCCTTCCATGTGGAGGAGCTCACCAAACAGCCCTTCCCGTACCATTTGCAATACAGCCATTACGTCGCGGCGGTAGCACACATTTTCCATAAACATAAAATGGGTGCCGGTGGCTTCGTGGGTATTCACCAATTGCCAACACTCATCTAAGGAAAACCCGCCGCACACTTCGGAAGCCGTATATTTCCCGGCTTGCATAGCGGCTACTGCCTGCTCGGTGTGCCATTCCCAGGGAGAGGCGATCAACACCGCATCAATATTTTTATTTTCCAGCAACCGCCGATAATCGTGCGGGCCGTTGCCAAATACCTCCGGGCGTTTTACCTTTTTTTCATCAAACATCTTGAGGCAGTCCGCCACCATTTTGGGGTCCGGGTCAGCAATGGCCAATATTTCACAATCATTGCGCATCAGCGCTGCTTCCACATGGTTCTGCCCGCGAAGGCCGGTACCGATAAAACCCAAATTAATTTTAGTTTTCGGGCTTTCGGGTCGGGTGCGGGGGGCTTCGGCAGTGCGCGGTTGCGCATAGGTTTCTAAAGGCAATCCGGCAGCAAGGGCTGTTCCGGCAGCAAGGGCGGCATTTTGAATGAAGTCTCGTCGGTTGAGCATCGCGTAAATAATGTAAGTAAATTAGGTATAAGCGTCAATGTATTTTAGGATACAGTTTTTTTTTCAAGATACAGTTTGTTTTTCAGGATACAGTTTTTTTTTCAGGATACAGTTTTTTTTTCAGGATACAGTTTGTTTTTCAGGATGCAATTTGTTTTTGAGAAACAACAGCGACAAAGATACGCTGATTTATGAAACTGCTTATCTTTGCATTTTTTTGCTTAAAAAAGGATAATTAATTGCTCAATATCTTCTATTTGGATATGATGGAAATTCTATATTACAATGACTTGGACTACGGTAAAGTAAAAAAAGCCTTTCAAAAAGTAGTAGAACAACTCAAAACAGGAAATTTTTCCGGAGCAGATGTCAAGAAAATGAGTAATACGGGGTATTATCGTGCAAAATTAGACGAAGAAAACCGTTTACTTTTCAAATTTGCACGCTACAACGGTACAACTTATTTGCTGCTGCTGGAAGTGATTCTGCACCACAACTACCGCGATTCGCGATTCCTAAACGGAGCGGTGATAGAGGACAGTAAAATTGTATCGCTGACAAAGCCACAGCAAATTGCGGAAGAAGACATTTCAAAATTGCCTTATGTAAACCCCCGCACCACCCAGTTTCACCTGTTAGATAAAGTTATATCTTTTGACAGTGAGCAGCGCGAGGTATTTGACTTGCCAGTACCCGTCATCGTGATTGGTTCGGCAGGCAGCGGCAAAACTGCGCTTACCCTTGAAAAAATGAAAGCCCTGCGTGGCAATATCCTGTATGTCACCTTGTCGCCTTATTTGGTAGAAAACTCTGCTCATCTGTATTATTCGTTCAATTACCGCAACGAAGATCAGGAAATAGAATTCCTTTCCTTCAAAGAATACATCGAAACCCTTCAGATTCCTGCTGGTCGGGAGCTACAGTTTCGGGCTTTTGACAGCTGGTTTACCCGCCATCGCAATACGGTCAAATTTCGCGACAGTTATAAGCTCTACGAGGAGTTCAAAGGGGTACTGACCGGAATGAATACCGAGAAAGAGTACCTGAGCCGGGAAGACTATTTAGGTTTAGGGGTTCGGCAGTCTGTGTTTCTGGCCGAAGAACGCGAGCAGGTGTATGGGCTGTTTGAAAAATACCTGCAATTTTTAAAAGAAAACAATTTTTACGACCTGAATATGGTCGCCTGGCGTTCGCAGGTGCTGTCCAAACCTAAATATGATTTTGTCATTGTAGATGAAGTACAAGACCTGACCAATATACAGTTATTCCTGATCCTGAAATCCCTGAAAACAGCGGGGCAATTCATCCTTTGTGGCGATTCCAATCAGATTGTACACCCCAATTTTTTCTCTTGGGCCAATGTGAAAACGATGTTTTACACGCAGGACAGTTTGGACAATGAAATTCGCATTCTGCGAACCAACTACCGCAATTCCCCGCAGGTGACGGATATTGCCAATAAGCTGCTAAAAATTAAAAATACCCGATTTGGTTCTATTGACCGCGAAAGCACGTATTTAGTCAGTCCTGTTTCAGAAAAAGAGGGTGAAGTGGTATGCCTGCCCGACAATGCCAAAATCAAGCAGGAACTCAATCAAAAAACTAAAATTTCTACCCAATTTGCCGTGGTCGTGATGAGCAATGAGGATAAATCGGAGGCTCGAAAAATATTTCAGACCCCCTTGCTGTTTTCGGTACAGGAGGCAAAAGGTTTAGAGTACGAGAACATCATCCTGCTCAATTTTATCAACAATAAATCACGGGAGTTTCTGGAGATTACGCAAGGTGTGAGCCAGGACGATGTGGCTGCCAACGAAATACGCTATGCCCGCGCCAAAGACAAAACAGACAAATCGCTGGATGTTTATAAATTTTATATCAACTCGCTCTACGTCGCCATGACTCGTGCCGTGCGCAACCTGTACGTAGTAGAATCATCGCCCAAACACCCTTTATTAGAACTGTTGGGATTTGCCAATCTTCGACAACAATTGGAGATCAAAGAGCAAAAATCATCGCTGGAAGAATGGCAAAAAGAAGCCCGCCGCCTCGAAATGCAGGGCAAAACGGAACAGGCCGACCTGATCCGGCAAAATATTCTCGGCAACCAAAAAACACCGTGGACACCTATTACTTGGGAAGAACTCGAGAAACTGCGAGCAGAAGCCCTCAACCCCGATGTTTTTAACAAAAAAGCCAAAGACCGCTTGTTTGATTTTGCCCTCATCTACAACGACCAAGACATCATTCAGCAGTTGTCGGCACTCAAATACAGAAGGGCCGACAAACCGGAATTGGAACGATCTTCTATTTTTCGACGAATATATGCCTCTTACAGCAACGATGATGTAAAAAAAGTAACCGATAATATAAAAAAATATGGCGTTGACTATCGCGATGAATTCAATATGACCCCGCTGTTGGCCGCCCTGAAAATCGGAGCCGGCAAGGTGACAGATTTTTTGCTGGAGCAAAAGGCCAACCTGAATGTAACCGACAATCTGGGCATCAGCCCCTTCCAAATGATGCTGCAACAGAGCCATTTCAACGAGAAATTTCGCAAAACCCGCCTCCCGGTTTTATATCCGAAAATGCAGCCGGAATACATCAAAATCAAGATAGACAACCATTTGGTTAAAATCATTTCCCGCAGCGCCGAGTTTTTCCTCCTGCACAATTTTATTGTTGCACAGGCCATGATCGTGATGAAGAAAAAAAATACGGAAGATCGGGGGCTTACGATGGATAATGTAGTGCATTTTTGCGAAAAATTTCCGGTCAGCATCCTGCCGGAGTTCCGCCAAAAACGGCACTACATGAACAGTATCCTTTCTAAAAATGAAATAGACCGCGATGATCCCTATAACAGAAAACTGTTTTTGCGCATCGGACGCGGTGTATATGTACTCAACCCCGATTTGGAGGTGTCCGTGGGAGAAGATCAGTGGATGAATGTATACGACATGATGTACACCGAAAAAATTACCCGCGAACGCAATGATGCCATTAAAGCAGAAAACGCCGCGCGGTTGCACCGCAAATGGCAGGAAAAAATGGAAAAGCACCAGGCCAAATTTGATGCCGACCGTCGCAGACGGGAACAGGAAATAGAAAACCGCTGGATGTGGTAAGCCGTTTTTATGCTTCCTTACTACTTGATTAAGCGTAAATTGTGTGATTTGTTGTCTATCATTTATTATCCATCATTACTTAAATGACGATTGATTACTTAAATCGTAATAATCCCAACCACCTTAACTGTTTTTGTCGGATATTTGCGCCGCATTTATCAGCATGACAGGCTATGGCGAAAAATAAATCGAATCCCAAACCGGCAAAGAATGCCAGTGGGAAACCGCTTTCAGGCACAAAAACCCCCGTAAATATCCTTAAAAAGGTTAATCCTAACCTTACGAAAACCTTTGCTTCGGGTTTTTGGCGGACGCATTGGCTGCCCGCACTCCTTTTGATGGGCCTGTCTTTTGCCTTGTATGCCGCTTCCATCTCCTTTGGCTATCTGTTAGACGACCAAATGGTGATTTGGGAAAACCAGTATGTCATGAAAGGTTTTGCCGGTTTGCGCGAAATTTTTGCCTATGACAGCTTTATGGGCTATTTTAAAGAGCAAAAATTTTTATTGGAAGGAGGGCGTTATCGTCCGTTGAGTTTGGCCACTTTTGCCATCGAAACCGGCGTTTTCGGGAAAGACCACCCCGGCATCAGCCATTTTATCAACATCGTGTTGTATGGCCTGAATGGCATTTTGCTGTACCGTATCCTGCTGGGTTTGTTTCCCATTCAGGAAGGCGGGCGCTGGTATTTTAGTGTGGCATTTATTGCGGCTGTTTTATTCATTGTGCATCCGGTGCACACGGAATGTGTGGCCAATATAAAAGGCCGGGACGAAATTTTGGCTTTATTGGGTGGATTAGCGGCTTTATACGCCACCTTAAAATACCTGGACACTGATCGGGCTAAGTGGTTGCTGTTATCGGGCGTTTCCCTCTTTTTGGGTATGCTCTCAAAAGAAAATGCCCTGACATTTTTGGTTGTTATCCCACTGACCGTGTGGTTTTTTGCCCGAATCCCGAGCGGGCAATTGGCAAAGGCTTCGTGGCCGCTCATAGCAGCAGTTCTGATATTTATTTTGGTTCGTTATAAGGCAATGGGCTACATGGTCAACCATGGCAAATCCATGACCGACCTCATGAACAACCCGTTCATAGAAATGACCTCCGGCGAGCGCTTAGCCACTATTTTTATGACTTTAGGCTGGTACATAAAATTGTTATTCATACCGCATCCGCTCACGCACGACTACTACCCCTATCATGTACCGAAGGTAGGCTGGACCGATTGGCGCGCCATTGTATCCTTCCTGTTGTATGCAGGTTTGGGCGTTTGGTCGTTGCTGAACCTGCGCAAACGCCCGATCCTCGCTTATGCTTTTTTGTTTTGGGTCATCACGCTGAGCATTGTCTCCAACTTGTTCGTTTCCGTCGGCACTTTTATGAACGAACGCTTTATTTATATGCCTTCCGTAGCATTTTGCATCCTGCTTGGTTGGTTTTTTGCTAGAAAATTGCCGCAATTGATACAGGAAGCACCGGATACCCCTAATTTTGCCGGCGGGGGCGTTTTGGTATTAATGGCCGCATTTTTTGGGGTATTGTCGTTTTTGAGAGTACCCGATTGGAAGGATGAACCATCCCTAAATAGTGCAGCGCTGCGGGTATCGCCCAACAGCGCCCGGTCGCATTGTTTTTATGTCACATCCATCTACAAAAACACCTACCTGCCCCTGAAAACCAAAGAAGAAAAGGCTCGCTGGGTAGATACCATGGAATACCATATCAATAAATCATTGAAAATTTACCCCGATTATGGCTCCGCCCTGATCATGAAGGCCGCTATCTCGGCAGCGCGGTTTGAGCAGGACAATCAAGTGGATAAATTATACCATGACTTTGAAGGCATTATTGAAAAAGTACCTTACAATACAAATGTTCGTACCTTTTTAGACCAATACTTAGTTTATTTAAGCAGTTCAAACCCCGAAAAGTATTTAGCATTTTGCTACCGCATCGGCTATGAGCACTATTTCAAAAAACTAAAAGATGCCAAAACTGGTCTGCATTTCATGGAATTTGCCTTGAAAAGACAATGGGAAGACAAACGAACCTATGAATCCGCTGCTGAAATATACCAAGCCCTGGGAGACTCCGTTCAGGCAGCAGCCATGCGAGCGCGCGCAGCGGCACAATAGTGTGTGGCACGTAAATAAAAACGTATAGGGACGGTAAAAGAATAATTTATCAAAATTCGTCGTCAAATCATGCCTAATTGTTATAGGTTATTTTTTGGCTATCCGGTAGCAATATTTTTATCCATGTATTTAGAACTGTTATTTGCCAAACGCGTTACTAAGTACAGTGTACTTAGTGCAAAATAAATTGACAAACTGGCTCCTTCCAACCTACTAAGTAAGTAAAGAAATAATCGTGGTTTTGAATTTCATTAATTACCTTATTATCAAAGGTTTGTGAGACTGTGGACTGCCGACTATTGACTGTGGACTACTGAATAGGAGCTGGTTGTCTCAAAAAAACGTATCAACAATATTTTATGAAAGTCACAGAACATTTTGAAAAAGCAAAAAACAAAACATTGATATCCTTCGAGGTCTTGCCGCCATTAAAGGGCGGCGGTATGCAAGCTATTTTTGCTACTTTAGATGCGTTGATGGAGTTCAAACCGCCTTTTATTGATGTCACCTACCACCGGGAAGAATACATTTACAAAAAACGGCCATCCGGGTATTATGAAAAAACAGCCATCCGAAAAAGACCCGGCACAGTAGGCATTTGTGCCGCCATTATGCACCGCTATAAGGTAGATGCCGTACCGCACCTGTTATGTGGCGGTTTTTCGATAGAAGAAACAGAAAATGCGTTGATTGACCTCAATTTTTTGGGAATTAATAATGTTTTGGCCTTGCGAGGCGATGCGCGCCAGTTTGAAGACAAATTTGTACCCTCCGAAAACGGGCATCAATACGCCTTGGAATTGGTGCAACAAATCCAATCTATGAATGAAGGCCGCTACCTGGATATCAATATTCAAAATGGCGAAAAAACAGATTTCTGCATCGGAGCAGCCGGCTATCCGGAAAAACACTTTGAAGCGCCCAACTATGAAATTGACCTGGAATACGTCAAAAAAAAGGTAGAAGCCGGAGCAGATTATATCGTCAGCCAAATGTTTTTTGACAACCAAAAATACCTTGATTTTGTGAGAGATTGTCGGGCAGCAGGTCTCACCGTACCCATTGTACCAGGGTTGAAACCAATAACTAAAAAATATCAATTAAACGCAATTCCGCGAAAATTTTTCATCAACCTCCCCACTGATTTAGTGAATGCAGTAGTGAAAGCAAACGATGAAGATGCCGTGCGTCAGGTGGGCGTAGAGTGGTGCATTCAACAATCGAAAGAACTAAAAGCCGCAGGAGTACCCTGCTTGCATTATTATACCATGGGCGATACAGAAACCATTCGAAAAATCGCCTCGTCGGTAGCCTGATTTCTATATAATTAATTAAATTAATTGAAAAACCAAATAATCATTTGGAAATATTATTATTGCATCAACAAATCAGTATCTTTGCCAAAAATACAAATTTTATTTTTAGTGAAATGATAGAATGATTAAAGCGATGGCGTAAAGATACCGGTATAGTCATTCATTATTCATCATTTATCATTTACGAAATTATCTATGAAATGGCTTGTCAACGAATTAGTTAAACCGTATCTGAAACTGAGGATGCGACGGATTGAGCGATTTATGCAACATCCGGAAGAAGCGCAGGAGCGTTGGTTGCGATCATTGATAGAAACGGCTCGTCATACAGAGTTCGGACGCCAGTATAATTTTTCCGAAATACGGAATTTTGATGACTTTGCAAGAGCGGTACCCGTGAACGACTACGACGGGTTAAAGGCACAAATAGCCCGCATGATGCGGGGCGAACGCGATATTCTTTGGCCCGGAGAAGTCAACTGGTACAGCAAAAGCAGCGGTACCACCAGCGATAAAAGCAAGTTTATTCCGGTACCCGACAGCAATCTGTTTGGATGTCACATTGCAGGTAGTTGGGATTCGATGGCCTTGCTCTACCACAATAAGCCGGACATGGAAGTGTTTCGCCACAAAAACCTCGTACTATCCGGCAGTTTTAGCGCGCTGGAAGAGTACCCCAGAACAAAATACGGAGATGTCAGCGCAGTACTCACAGAACACATGCCCGCCATTGGAAGACTTTTTTATACGCCCGATTTAGACACCGTTTTGCAGCCCAATTTTGAAAAAAAAATAGAACAGGTAGCAGAACTCACCAGTAAACGCGATGACATTGTAATGTTTGGCGGCGTACCCACGTGGCTCATCGTCTTGTTCAGGTTAATTTTAGAAAAAACAGGTAAATCAAATATGCTGGAAGTATGGCCCCGCCTGCAAGCCTATATGCACGGCGGGGTAGGCTTTGAACCCTACCGCCAAACTTTCCGCGAACTCATCCCCAGCAACGATTTTGCCTATCAGGAAATATATAATGCCTCCGAAGGCTATTTTGGTGCACAATGCGATCTCGGTACCAAAGACATGCTTTTGCTGACCGATAATGGCGTTTTTTACGAATTTGTTCCGATGGATGAATGGGAAAAAGACCATCCTAAAACGATACAATTGCACGACGTAGAAATTGGCAAAGTGTATGCCATCCTGATTTCCGCCAACAATGGCCTTTGGCGTTATCAACCCGGCGATACCGTGTGCTTTACCCGAAAATATCCGCATTGCTTCCAAATTGCCGGCCGTACCAAGCAGTTTATTAATGCCTTTGGCGAAGAAGTAATGGTAGGCGACACGGATAAAGCATTAGCCGAAACCTGCCAACAATTAAATGCCGTCGTATCAGAATATACCGCTGCTCCGGTCTATTTCGGTGGCAGCAGAAAAAAAGGAGGACACGAGTGGATTATTGAATTTGAAAAAGAACCTTCCGATTTTATCCTGTTCAACCGCGTATTGGACGAAACCCTCCAGCGCATCAATTCAGATTACGAAGCCAAACGCTTCAAAAGTATGGCCTTGGAGCAACTCCGCCTTCGTTCCGTCCCAAAAGGCACCTTCCTCCGCTGGATGCGGGCCAGAGGAAAATTTGGCAACCAAAATAAAGTACCGCGATTAGCCAATCATCGGCAGTATGTAGAAGAAATCATGCAAATGACAGAGCAGCCTTAGGAGTGGCACGGGAATGAATTAGTTAATAGTAGCTGCATGAATTTTTTTGTAAAAAAATTCGTGCAACTACTATCAACTAATTCATTTACAAATAAAAACGCGTATAAAATTTTTATTATAATTATCGAAAAAATAGAAATACTCTTACTCACCCCGCCATTCACGCAGTTAAATACGCCATATCCGGCCACTGCTTACCTAAAAGGGTATATGAACACCCTGGGAATCCAGTCGCATCAGGCAGACTTGGGGCTGGAAGTGATTTTGAACTTATTTTCCACCAAAGGATTACAGGAAATTTTTGATCGGTTAGTGGCCGACGACAGCATTGAGTTGTCAGAAGGTGCTTTTCGCACCTACCAGCTACGTGAAACATATCAGCAGGCCATTGGCCCGGTCATCTCGTTTCTACAAAACAAAAACCCCACCCTGGCTCATGCAATATGCAGCCGATCTTACCTCCCGGAAGGTACCCGTTTTCAACAATTAGAGGATATAGACTGGGCATTTGGCTCCATGGGGCTACACGATAAAGCAAGGCATTTGGCCACCCTCTTTATAGAAGACATCGGCGACCTGATCACAGAAGCCATTGACCCCTATTTCGGATTCAGCCGCTATGCCGAGCGCTTATGTCGTTCTGCTACCCATTTTGACCCCATTTATGAGGCACTTATTGCGAAAGAATCGCTTGTTGCCCAATACCTTACGCGCTCACTTGAACAAAAAATACAGCAATGGCAACCCACCGTCGTCTGCCTGAGCGTGCCGTTTCCCGGCAACCTGTTTAGCGCTTTTAAATGCGGACAATACCTGAAAAAACATCACCCCGCCATCAAAATTATCATGGGCGGCGGCTATTGCAACACTGAGTTGCGCACAGTATCTGATGAGCGGGTTTTCGATTTTGTGGATTATATTTGCCTCGACGACGGTGAAGCGCCACTTCAGTTTTTGTTGGAGTTTTTGCAAAAAAAACGCCCGGAAACAGCGTTGAAACGCGTTTTTTTTCGTAAAAATGGCGTAGTCTGCTACCACAATGGCGCTGCCGAAAAGGACGTACCCCAACGAGAAACCGGCACGCCCGACTATGGCGACCTGTTGCTGCACGATTACCTTTCCGTGATTGAAGTGACCAACCCCATGCACCGCCTTTGGAGCGACGGGCGATGGAACAAACTCACCCTGGCGCATGGCTGTTATTGGGGGAAATGCTCTTTTTGTGACGTTTCTTTGGATTATATTCAGCGCTACGAACCCCTCACATCTGATATTCTGTGCGACCGCATCGAAACCATTATTGAACAAACCGGTCAACATGGGTTTCACTTCGTAGATGAGGCCGCACCGCCTGCTTTACTGCGCGATTTGTCTTTAGAAATAGTACGCCGCAAACTGACCGTCGTTTGGTGGGTCAATATCCGATTTGAAAAAAGTTTTACCCCCGATCTGTGCCGCCTGATGAAAACGGCCGGTTGCATAGCCGTGTCCGGCGGTTTGGAAGTAGCCTCCGACCGGTTGTTGGCCAAAATGCAAAAAGGCGTAACCGTCGCACAGGTAGCGCGAGTGTCCGGGGCATTTACGGAAGCGGACATCATGGTACACGCCTACCTAATGTACGGTTTTCCAACCCAAACGGCGCAAGAAACGATTGATGCCTTGGAAATGGTGCGGCAAATGTTCCAGACCGGGGTGCTAAAATCGGGTTTTTGGCACCTTTTTGCCATGACCGCCCACAGCCCCGTCGGACTGGACCCGATGGCTTTTGGCGTGGTACGCACGGGGCCTCATGCTGGCGGTTTTGCCGACAACGATTTGGCCCACGAAGACCCGGAAGGTACCGACCACGAATTGTTTTCGGCGGGCCTGCGCATATCATTGTTTAATTATATGCACGGGGCAGGTTTCGATTTTCCCCTGTCTAAGTGGTTTGATTTCAAAACACCCAAGACCACTATTGCCCCGGATTTTATCAAAAAATGCCTGTTCCCAGAAATTGACCGCGACTACCGCACCAACGCCATCGTGGTTTGGACGGGCTATACCCCGGAATATGTTGCCATTCCAGTACAAAAAGGCAAACGATCAGAACCCGTCGGGCAATTGATTTTTTACGATAAAAAACAGGAATGGACCCTGGAAACGCAGCCAAAAGTGGCGCAATGGCTGCAAATATTGTTGCCTCAATTGCACATCAGCCAGCCAATACCCTATCCGCTTAAACGGTTACAACAAGATTTTGAAGCGGCCGGGTTAGGGTATTTCCGCTCTTTCAACGACTTTTTGCAATCCTATACTTTTCAGGAACTGCAAAAAAACGGGTTAATCGTGGTGTAGAAAATCCAAATAGTTATCCCGTCGAATCACCTCAAAGGTAGAGCCGGGATAAGCGTTTTCGAAACTTTTTGGCAGAGATGCGCCTTTTTCAGCGCTCCATTTGAATTCGTACGCGTGGAGTTGGCCATCATACGCTTCAAGGTAATCCAATTCCTGTTGCTGTGCCGTGCGCCAAAAATAAGTATGGCCGTAAAATTCACTATACAGGTTATGTTTGCGGCGCTCCGCAACCAAAAAATTTTCCCATAATGCCCCCGTGTCATTTCGCAGTGCCAACGGGCGAAAATCGCCAATCAAGGCATTTCGAATACCACAATCCCAAAAATAAATTTTTCGAGACTTTTTAAGTTCATTGCGCAGGTTTCGGCTAAATGCCGGCAGCCGAAACAAAATAAACGATTGCTCCAACAAAGCTACGTACCGCTGTACGGTAGAAATATCGCTGGAAACGGCCTTCGCAAGGCTGTTGTAGGAAGTTTCACTGCCAATTTGCAGGGCCAGCACTTTCAGTATTTTATCCAATACTTCCGGCTTGCGTATTTCCTGAAACGAAAATATATCTTTATACAGGTAACTTCCGGCCAATTGTGAGAGGATTGGACGCTCCATTCCGGGATGTGTAATTACCTCCGGGTACATTCCATAGAGCATACGCTGTTCCAACCAGCGGCTTTCTTCAAATGCACCATGATACTGCACCATTTCTCCAATAGAAAATGGCAGCAGCATAAATTCCCATTTGCGGCCCGTCAACGGCTCATTGATCTCATTGGCCAATTCAAAAGAGGAGGAACCCGATACCAACAAACGCGGAGTCTTAATCTGGTCAATGATGATTTTTAAGGTAAGCCCGATATTTTTAACGCGTTGTGCTTCATCAATCAATATCAATTCAGCATCGCCGACTAAATTTTGTAAATTTGGGAGTTGCTGAACCTCTAACCGCATCCGTACCGCCGTATCATCGCAGTCCAACCGAAGCACTTTTTGGGTACTCGTGCGCGCTATCTCATTCAAAATGGTACTTTTGCCCGCCTGCCGAGGCCCCAATAAAATGACAGCCTTGCCGGGAGCAAGCCGTTGCAGGATGGTGTTGTACAAAATTCTCGGTATTAGCATCGCCCGTTTTTGCCACAAAGGTAATATTTCTCGGTTATAACCGAAAAATATTATAATATTTCTCGGTTATAACCGAGAAATAAGTAGGTAAATAGAAATAATCGTGGTTTTAAATTTCACTAATTACCTTATTATCAAAGGTTTGTGAGACTGTGGACTGCCGAATGTGGACTACTTATTACAATATTGCCGAAAAAATTCTGAAGGAGGCACGAAGAAATGAGGAAGCGTTGTTCAGCCCTCCCTGCTCACCGTTCCCTTATAGCGTATTTAATTTTACCCGCACTGCCTCAATAGCCGCCTCCAGACCATTAACATCCGTACCACCGGCATTTGCAAAACCTGCCTGACCGCCGCCGCCGCCGTTTAGGAATTGTTGGGCGAGCTCGCGCACCATGTTTCCGGCATGAATGCCCTTTGTTTTGACCAAATCATCGCTGATGCGGATGGCAAGAAACGGTTTTTCGTTGGCAACAGCGCCAAAAGCCACCACGGCGTTGCCTAAATCGCGCTCCAACTCATAAGCCAGGGTTTTGACCGCATTCATGTCCGCTACGGGAATAACAGCCGCCACGAGGTTGATGCCATTGACAACTTCTACCTTCGATTTCAACCCTGCTCGCAAAGCGCCCGCCTGCTCGTGCATGGCGCGCTCCAAGGCTTTTTGCAGTCGTTTGTTTTCGTCCTGCAATGCTGCTACACTTTTTACTAAGTCTTTGGTTTTCAGGACATTTTTAACCGCATTGTACTCCTGAATGATGGCATCTAAATACGCTTCGGCACCTTGAGCGGTCAGGGCTTCAATGCGCCGCACCCCGGCACTGACGGCGCCTTCGGAGGTGATTTTGAAATAACCGATTTTACCGGTATGGCTCACATGGCAACCGCCACACAATTCACGCGACCATTGCGGATCAAAGGTGATCATGCGCACGGAATCGCCGTATTTTTCACCAAAAAGCATCGTAGCGCCGCTCTTTTTGGCCTCCTCTATGGGCAGATTGCGGGCTTCTTCTAAGGGGATGTTCTCCCGTATTTTTTGGTTTACAATGCGTTCAATTTCAGACAGTTCTTCTTCAGTTACTTTTTGAAAATGCTGGAAGTCGAAACGCAGGGTTTGGTCATCCAAATAAGAGCCTTTTTGCTGTACATGGCTGCCCAATACCTGCCGCAATGCGGCATGGAGCAAGTGCGTAGCGCTGTGGTTATTTTCCGTGAGGCGGCGGCGCGGTGCATCTACCACACAACGCACCGTTTCATCATCAATGGCTTCCGGGAGTTTTTCTAACAGGTGAATGACTAATGTATTTTCCTTTTTAGTGTCCAAAACCGCTATTTTTTCCTCGCCAAAAACCATAAACCCGGTATCGCCTACCTGTCCGCCGCCTTCTGGATAAAAAGGCGTGCGCTGGAGGACTACCTGATATTGCGTCTGTCCTTTTCCGGCCACGGTACGGTATTTGGTCACATAAGCAGCCTGGGTTTCGAGTTGGTCATAACCCACAAATTCCACGTTGGTTTCGTCGCGCAATACCATCCAGTCGCCCACTTGTTTTACCGCATCTTTGCGCGAACGTATTTTTTGTTCCTGTAAAGCGGCTTTAAACGCTTCTTCATCTACGCTCCAGCCGTTTTCACGGGCAAGCAGATCGGTCAGGTCGTAAGGGAAACCGTAGGTATCAAACAATTCAAACGCCTGCTCTCCGGTGACGGTATTATTTTTTACTTCAAGGTGTTCAATCCGTTTCAGGCCGCTTTCTAAGGTACGCAGAAAGCCTTTTTCTTCACTCAGGAATACTTCCGCTACAAAATTGATCTGGCCTTTAAGTTCCGGGAAAACGTCGCTAAATTCTTCCGCAAGAATGGGTGCCATTCGGTACATCACGGGTTCTTTGATGTCTAAAACCGCATAATAATACCGGACTGCCCGGCGTAAAATACGGCGTATCACGTAGCCGGCGCCCGTATTGGAGGGCATTTGCCCGTCGGCAATGGCAAATGAAACAGCCCGCAGGTGGTCCGCCACAACGCGCATGGCCACATCGGTTTTAGTCCAGTTTTCGTGGATGCCCGGATAAGTACCGGTGTAGGTGTGACCGGAAGCCGCTTCGAGAAAACGGAACAAAGGTGTCCAAAGGTCGGTATCATAGTTGGAGGCCACGTTTTGCACGGCCCGACAAAGGCGCTCAAAACCCATACCGGTATCCACGCTTTTAGCCGGCAGTTCTTCTAAGGAGCCATCTGCTTTGCGGTTGAACTGCATGAATACGTTGTTCCAAATTTCTATCACATTGGGGTCATCAGCATTGACGAGATCGCGGCCATCTTTTTGGGCGCGTGCTGCATCGGAGCGCAAGTCTACATGGATTTCAGAGCAGGGGCCGCAGGGGCCTTGCTCGCCCATTTCCCAAAAATTTTCTTTTTTCCCAAAGGGCAAAATGCGATCTTCCGAAATAAACTGTTTCCAGGTATCGTGCGCCTCCTGGTCAAATGGCAGGTTTTCTTTTTCATCGCCCGCAAACACCGAGACATAGAGCCGGTCTTTTGGTATTTTGTAATATTCGGTCAACAATTCCCACGACCACGTCAAGGCTTCTTTTTTAAAGTAATCGCCAAAAGACCAGTTGCCCAACATCTCGAACATGGTATGGTGATAGCCATCCATGCCCACGTCTTCCAAGTCGTTGTGTTTGCCCGATACGCGCAGGCATTTTTGCGTATCAGCTATACGTTTGGAAGGCGGTGTCTGGTTGCCGAGGAAAAAATCTTTCAGCGGTGCCATCCCGGAGTTGATAAACATCAGGGTGGGATCGCTTTTGGCTACCATGGGAGCCGAGGGGATAATTTTATGGCCTTTTGATTCAAAAAAATCAAGAAACTGTCGGCGTATTTCGCGGGAAGTCATATCAGAGTGGTTGAATATTTTTGAGCGAATCTTAAAATGGAAGGTTTTAAAAAAACGGCGCAAATTTAGCAGGTATTTATAAGATAGAAAAGCATATCTGAAATTAGTCCGGTTAATTATTAACTCCATGAGCGGGTAACCGTCGTTTTCGATGCACAAACCCCTTCTAATGCTTACATTTTAGGCTGGCAACTCCCTGTGACAGCTTTTTTGGTTACGTTATTGGGATTATTCATGATTTGGATCGGAGTCGGTGGTAAATTGTAGCGATTGACGAGGACGACACTTTCGGTTGAATATTAAACCCGTTTTTTCCACTCCCAATAACCCCAAACGGCCATGAACAGGTAGAGCGCATATAAGCCCGTGGTTAGATAGAGGGCTTTGTAGTAATATTGGTACAGATAAAGGAAATCGGCGACGATCCAGATTACCCAGTTTTCTAAAAATCGTTTATTGGTCCACCATTGCGCCAACAGAGAAAGCGAGGTAGTCAGGGCATCAAGCCAGGGGAGTGCTGCATCGGTAGCGGCGTGCAGGAGGCTACCAATAGAAAAAGTACCCAATACGGTGAGTGCAAGGGTAGCGAGCCACTGGTTTAAATTCAGTCGGCCAACAGCAATACGATCGTCAGCGGCGACGGGGCTACTGTGCCATTCGTACCAGCCCTGTGCGAGCATGAGTACATAAATGACCTGAAGCACCATGTCTGCATAGAACTTGGCTTCAAAAAAAATGAAAGCATACAATACTGACATCAAAATGCCAACAGGGAATGCCCATACGATACGCAGGATCAACAGCAAAACGCAAATTGCGCCCAATATCGTAGCCAATAGTTCGAGCCAGCTCATGCTACTCTCGTATTCAATATAAGAAGGTGGGTGGAAATAGGATTATTGCGGAATAGTTCCGCCAAAAGTGAACTTAATATCGGGAAGTTCAGGCAGTGGTTTGCTTTTACCTTTGCCGCCTTCAATTTTTCCCATCAGTTCTCCGTCAAGCACAGTAGTGCCATCTGCTTCGAAGTTTTCGATAGAGCGTTTTTTACCCTCGTCCCGTACTTCGGCCTGTTCGTTTTTCTTTTTGTTGAAGATAGAAAACATGATAATAATACGGCAATTTCGACGTCAAAGATACGTCTGTTTTGTAAATTGTCAATGTTCTTTGTAAAATTATAGATACATTAACGTTTGATTCACGTATTCGGTTATGTGAAATTGATTTTTTTATTTTATTTATGCAAAAATTATTCCGTTTTTTGCATTTCCGGCAAAATTACCGCGACTATGGTAGACAAAACTGAGTAATAATTACACTATTATTGGGCTGGGCATGAAACAACATGCTCAATTGAAGTGTTTGGGGTTCAAAAAAATTTATGTCAAGATACCAATACTATGAAAAAATACACTGCCTTCCTGCGAGGCATCAACGTGGGGAATATACGCATAAAAATGGCCGACTTGAAATCAGCCTTTGAAAAAATGGGTTATACCCAAGTGACCACCTTCTTACAGACGGGCAACGTCATTTTTGAATCCGGACAAACGATCGGAGACCTAAAAGCCTCCTTAGAAAAAGGTCTCTCTGAGGCTTTTAACTACGAAGCTTACGTGTTGGTGTATGCTTTTGATATCCTGAATGAAATCATCGCCCAATACCCGATGGAAAGAGACGAAACCCACCATGCTTACGTCATTTTTGTGGAAGGAGATACTGTTTTTGAGGCATTAAAACTACAGGCACAAGGTTTGGGTGAAGAAGCCAACTGTATCCTGCCGGGTAGTGGCGTATTGTATTGGAAAGTCAAAATTGGGGCCAGTACCGATACCAATTTTGCCAAAATTGTGGCAAAACCCAAATATAAAAGCAGTGTAACGATCCGAAACCTCCAGACCTTAGAAAAAATGGTTTAACCCCTTAGGCTACCTTTGTGCGTTACTAAGTAATAATGGGCTACACCTAAATTGATGCGCCCGATTCAGATCACCCAGAGCGTGGAATAATCTGATTTATAATAAAAAATTTTTATACGTTTATGTACGTAAATGAATTAGTTGATGGTACTTGTACGAATTTTTTTTACAAAAAAACTCATACAAGTACCATCAACTAATTCATTCCCTTGTCACTATTCCTTCTCTTTCTTTTCCTCTTTACCTTTTAATTTTACCCGCGTACCGCCTTTCAATTTGCGCGCAATGGCCGAATAAGGACCGGTCACGACTGTTTCGCCTTCCTGCAAGCCTTCCTTTATTTCAATATAGTCATTGTCCTGAATGCCGGTTTTGACCTCTCGAATACCCACTGTATCGCCCAAAACGACGAAAACAATCTCTTTGATGATCAAATTTTCTTTTTTACTCACCTGCTTGGCTTGTGGGCCATCCTCTTCTTCCTGATCATCTTTCTTTTTGTTTTCATTTTCTTTGTCTTCCTCGCGAGTAGTGACGGCAATCAACGGTATAGAAAGCGCATTATCAGCTGATTGGGTAAAAACATCAACGGCTGCCGACATACCGGGGCGAAATGGATAGCGTTGGCTGCGGCTTAGCAAATCGCTGTAAGAAGCAGGGTCAACGCGAATTTTTACAATAAAATTGGTCACCTGATCGGTGTTCAGGTTGACTGCTCCGACACCAATGCTGCTCGCGCTGTTGGCTATTTCGGTGACTTTCCCTTTAAATTTGCGCCCTAAATAAGCATCTGCCTCGATTTCGGCCTCGTCATTGAGGTTTACTTTCAGGATGTCATTTTCACTAACCTCCACCTGCACTTCCATAGAACTCAGGTTGGCAATACGCATCATTTCAGTACCGGTCATTTGCAGGGTACCCACCACACGCTCGCCACGCTCTACGTTCAGTTTGCTGACAATGCCACTGACCGGAGCGCGAATCAGCGTCTTTTGCAGGCTGGTACGAAGGCGCTTCAGGTTGGCTGCCTGGCTGGTAATATTGTACTCGGAAACATTAACATTTTCAGAGGAAGATTCAAAAGCGCTGAGAGCATTGCGCAGTGCAGCGTCATTGGCATTAATAGCGGCTTCGGCAGCGCGCAGGTTGCCAGTGGCTGTTTCAAATTCATTTTCGGCGATCACCCCGTCCTTAAATAGTTTTTCGCTGCGCTGATAAGCCCGCTGTGCAACCGTTAACTGTGCCTCCAAACGCGCCTTTTCGGCTTTCAGTTGCTCAATTTGTGCATTGCTGCCTTTTACATTAGAGCCAGAAATTTTCTTCTGAGCCTGTGCGGTTCTCAACGATGCCTCCCCCTGCTCCACGGCGCTTTGGTATTCATCCGGTTGAATTTTGGCCATCAACTGACCAATTGTCACGGAGTCGCCTTCTTTTACGTAAAGTTCTACGATCTCACCGGACACGTCGGAAGAGATTTTTACCTCCGTTTCCGGGAAAATTTTACCACTGGCGCTTACTGTTTCCCGAATGGTACGGCGTTGGGTCTTTTCGGTCGTCACTTCCTCGCCTTTGGGCTGCTGCCGGCCCTTGATGACGGCGGCGATGATAAGGATTGCTACCAATCCGATGAGACTGTACAGAAGCCAGCGTTTGCGTTTAGGCTGCGTTGTTGCCATAATTTTTTTGTTTCAATGCGTAAAATACCCGGCAAGAATACACCCTTTTGGCCCGTATCGTAAAAATAGTTGGATAAATGGCTGGAAATGGCAGATGAAAACATGGGTTGGCCCGACAATACATACTCTGCTCTGAATAAATTTGGTTTGTTTGTCCCACAAATAACGAGTAAATAATAACTTAACCATTTGATGTGATCAACTTATTATTTACTCGTTCCTGATGGAATTGACCATCAGAACTAAAAATAAAATATATATTTATTAATCATGTTTATGCAACAGTTCATAAGTTTATGCAAAATTTACACAATCAAACACTTATATATCAATAATCAATAACCTGTAATTATTTGTCTTTTTTATAGTTGCAACAATTTTATCCATTCATCTGGTGTATTAATTTTTCCGGTAATATTCTCCATGGTAAACGTACAGGTTGACGAATTATTTAGATCCAGGATACTATATTTTTTTCCGGGGTAATAGTAAAGGTTCCCGTCTATATCGGTTAGTACCATATCTACCTGTCTGCCCGGCAGTTTTACCATATTTTCTGGAGAAAGTATTGGCAGGAATATACGGTTCTCCCGATCCACAATACGCAGCGATGCTGGCTTTATGGGTTGGCCCTGAGCGGTTTGGTAAGAAGCCGGCATAAAGGCTATTTTTTTATCAAGGCGATAAATTTGATCGTAGTTATGGATGCCAAATCCTGTTAATTGCAAGACAGCGCTTATATTTCTAAAATCATTGGCCTGCTTTGCGAGCCTGCCCGATTTTTTTACGGCGTCCTGCCTGTTTTTATTCCATTGCTGGTATATTTTTTGCGCTAACGCTGTGTCATCTGTTATGCCTGTTTGAATCAGGGAATCATAGCGCGCCAACATTTTTGCCCGATTTTTATCAAAATATACCAACCAGTCTCTGGGATGCATACACCATTCTTCCTGAGCCTGAAACATGGCTGCAAATCGCATAAAACGGGTCATTTTTTTTATTTTTTGCACCTGTTCTTCCAACCTGTTCTGGCGCATTTGTTTGTATGTTGCATACACTGTTGCCGGATTAAACGCCTCTTTATCTGCTAATTCGCGGGATGGGTTGAGCCTTGAATGCAACTGAAAATTGTCGCCTTCTCCATCCAGCAACAAAATATCACACTTAGCTCCGTCTATATTGCGTATTTCCACACTTGTCCAGTTTCTTTTTTCTCTTAAAATGGCTTCCACATTGTAGGTATTTACGACACCGTCTGGTTGGTCGTTCATCAATGAATCGCCGGTGCGGGTAAAATAATAATCTTTAAAAGCCAACAATTCTGTTTGTGTGCCGCGACGATCCTGTGGGAAAAAATACGTTTTAATGTCTTTTTGAAAAATAATTTCGATTTCGCTTGGAAAATCAAACACCACACTGGATGGCGGGGGTGTTTTGTAGGCGTATCTGGCCAACCATTTTGGTGTCTGTTGTTTACTGGCTGCTAAGGTTTTTCCGCCATATACGGCATCGCTTATCCACTCGGCAATATTTTCTTTGTCGCCAAGGTAAATAGGTTCGGCCATACAGTTCATTGCCTGCTGGCTGCCGTCGGTATTATTTTGAATGACTTGCTGCATGGTAACGGGAAGGGGCAGGGCTTGGCCATTTGCCCCTGCTATGGTTCGCCCGCCAAATACATCAGCGGGGATAAAGTCCCATTTTTGGGCTTTATCATCAAATTGATACAGATTAGCCCCCTGAAGTTGATCCGTAGGCGTAAACTCAACCTGATAGGAGTGCTCAGGCGCCATGAACAATTCATTGGCATCCTGCCCAAGCCTCACTTCGATCATACCACCCGAATTAAAAAAATATTGCCCGCGTTCGTCGCCATAGTGCATAGGGATGTTGGCTGCCAAAAAATCAGCGCAGTTGCGATATTCACGGAAATACATTTCCACTACTCCCTGTACGGGGTTTCCGGCAGCATCCACCAAAGCATTGGCCGGAATATCTACTTCATTGCCGGAAATGGCACTTTCATAATGGATACCTTCCGAGGCATAAAAGCGTATCCGCTCCAAAGGAACCGTGTTGCGGGGTACCCAAATTGGCAAATCCGTCAGTTTTGTAGCAACGAATGGTGTATTAGTTGATTGTGTATTATAAAGCGACAGGATAGCTGGCAGCAAGGTGTCAATAGCAGGCTTGTGGGCTATGGGTTGAGGCGCTACCGTGGGAGGTGCGGGCAAATTTCGCAACATTTTCGGTTGCTGAATGGCCCACCAAATACCCGCTGCCGCTCCCAAAACCATGATTATCAGACCTGTTTTAACGGCATAATAGCGCATTTTCAGCATAGCATTGTGTGGTTGTTGTTTATGGGCTATTTGCAGCCACAAGGTATCCTGCTCATCAGCGGGTTCCTGAAAATTTTTCAATATTTTGTGAAACAGTTTTTCTAATTCGCTTTGATTTGTATCCTCATTATTCATGATAAATAGTAGTTGTGTGGTGATGGAATGGCTGATTTGATGCAGGGTTAAATGGCTGATAAAGACTATGGATGACCAATAGCCAAACCGTAGTTTGATACAGGTGTCTTTCTACCATTTTACGCAATTGTTTGCAGGCGCGGGCATACTGCGACCGTACGCTGGCTTCGGCAATGGACAATTCGGCGGCAATTTCCGGGTAAGACCACTCTTCCATGCAGTGCATATTAAAAATGGAACGATAGCCGGGTGGGAGTTGGCGCACCATTTGAAGTAGGGCCTCTCCCCCTAATTCCTGGTCAGGGTGAATAATCTGGCAGATATTGAGGGCATCGGGAGTCAATTCATCTGCAAAACGCAGCGGATGTTTCCGGCGCAAATAACGGATTGCGGTACGCACCGTAACGCGGTGCATCCAACCATCAAAAGACCCGGTGCCATTGTATTGTGGGAGATCGCGAAAGATAACTAAAAATGCCTCCTGAAGCATATCTTGTGCTTCAGGGCGATCGCGGGCATAGCGGGAACAAATCTGAAGCAAACGAGGATATGCATCTTGGAACAAAGCACGCTGTGCCTCCGAATCCCCTCTTTTGCACCGCGTCAGGAGGGCTTGCAAACTAGCATCTTTCATAAGCAAATAAAGTGATTAATTTTTTGTGACGGCCGCTTTATCTGTATGGTACAGGATAACCCTGATTTGCTGCATTAGTGCATTTTATTTTAGTAAGTGGGTAGGCTGAAATAAACGCGGTTATAAATTTATGCAAAAATCACACAATCAAACAGTTGTGGAACGCATAACGCATAATTAATAACGCATAATTAATAACGCACAACTACTTATCATGAGTTGATTTTTTTTGAATACCCAAAAATACCGTACCTTTGTTCAGAACACACACATAACTGCCCATGTTGCTGCATCTATTTCGTTCCTCCTGCCTTGTACATTATTGTTTGATAATGTGTATATCAGTGGTGTCAACTACTTTTCTGACGGCCCAAACAACGCCACAAACTTCTTTTGGGAAAAACAGGGTTCAATATCATCGTCAATTTGATGATTGGGTACTCTATGAAACACCCAATTTTGTTACCTACTGGTATGGTGATGCCAGAAATGTAGCGCAGGCGGCCCTTCAAATGGCGGAGCTGGATTTTGCCGAATTGCAACAGGCCCTGGAACATCAGACATCAGAAAAAATTGAAATGCTCGTGTTTCAAGACCTTACAGATTTGAAACAAAGCAATATAGGAGAGGAAGAGGTGTTTACCTTGCGATCAGGGGAAACCAAAGTAATTGGCAATAAAGTTTTTGTGTATTTCGACGGAAATCACCAGCATTTACGGGCACAGGTGCGCGAAGGTGCAGCTGGTGCATTGCTCAACTCCATGCTGTTTGGTTCTAATTTGCAGGAAATAGTTCAAAATGCGGTGTTACTTAACCTGCCTGGCTGGTACACTACCGGTTTGATGTCGTGGTGTGGTGAGAGTTGGAACATTGAAACAGATAACCGCCTTCGAGAATTGTTGCGGTCCGGGCGCTATAAAAATTTTGACCGTTTAGCAAAAGAACAGCCCCAATTGGCCGGGCACGCATTTTGGCACTATATCGCTTTACAATTTGGGCGGGGAACCATTAGTAACCTGTTATATCTCACCCGGATCAACAGGAGTGTAGATGCCGGATTTTTGTATGTATTAGGAAGTGGCTATCGCCGTACGACCGATGCTATGATGGCATACTACCAAAAAAGATACGCCGATGATGCAAAAATAACCCAGAGCATACGAGCGGCCACGAGTACCATAAATAATGAAACGATTAAAAAGTCAAAATCAACAGAACTGACTTCAAAAAAGGGGAAAAGAAAAAAAACACCACTTAGCCAGTTAAAAATCAGCCCGGATGGAAAAAGCATTGCCTGGGTAAGCAATGATATCGGCCGCTGGCGGGTTTGGACCCAGGAATTACGCACGGGTAAACGCCGAATATTGCTAAAAGGGGGGGCGAGAAATGCCCTTCAGGCAACCGATTATAATTATCCGCTTTTAGCTTGGAACCCCGATAATCAGCGATTGGCTGTGCTGTATGAACGACGTGATGTGCCAAAATTAGCCTTAATAAAAATTGACAGCAAAAAGAAAGAGAAAGAGGTCAGCAACCTGTCGCCGGAGTATCAGCGCGTATTTAGCATGGATTTTATCAATCCCAATGAGCTCGTACTTTCGGCAGCCGCACGAGGATTTACCGATTTATTTATATATCGGCTCCTAACCCGTCAAACCGAGCGGCTAACACAGGACTTCTGGGACGACCTTGATGCGTCCGTCATTACATTAGACGGGAAAAAATACGTGCTATTTGCTTCCAACCGACTGAATGATACCTTGTCGCAACAGCGCCTTGATACGATACTGCCCATTACTCGATTTGATATTTTTCTGTTCAATCTCGAAACACGTGATCCCGAACTGATTCGCGTTACCCAAACCCCATTGTTTGACGAACGTTTGCCCATCGCCTTAGATAGTACGCATTTTGCCTATCTCAGTGATGAAAATGGGATTGTTAATCGTCAGGCGGGGTATTTGGAACCCTATTTGGCGTATGACCAAACCATCATTTTTTTGAAAGACGGGTCACAAATAAAAGCGTCAGACAGTACTTTTATGGGTGAATGGCCACTTTCCCGGGTACGACAATTTCTGGCACCCATTGATACGGTGATGAAACAAATTGATTCTACCCAAATTGACAGTATTCGTCATTTTCCGATCTATAAAAAACGCTCTAAAACCTGGCAACAGACCAACTATGAGCGCAATATTTTGGAGCAGCACGCTACTGTTCGCCGGGGAAAACTCGCAGAATCATTTGTTATTGATAAAAAAACCGTGTTTTTTCAACGAGGTCTTCCGGTCACCGCTGCTGTCCCCGTTCCCGTTACCCGTTATCGGGAGATCACGCTGTTGAGCGCAGGTCTGCCAGTGCCGCAGGTAATACTGCCCAATACCAACGTAGATATCGGCAACAAACCAGACCCATTGCAGGCGCGAATGGATACTGTACGCGTCATTCCACCCGGATGGCTGTTTCAGGTGCCGCCACACCTGACGGTTTCACCACCGGGTACGGTTGAAACAGCGCCCGATACGGAACCGGAACCGAATATAAAAACAAATGCGCCAATGGAGCCGGATTCCATGAAACTGACTCCATCCCGACGACCATCCGCTCAGTATAAATCGGCCGGGGGATTGAGTAAAAAACAGAAAGTACAGCCTTTTAATTCCTCCCAAATTATCCCTTACCGACTCAAATTCAGGACAGACAATTTTAATATAGCGCCCAATAACGACTTGTTATTTGATGGTTTACAGGATTTTGACAATACCGGGCGAGGGTATCAGCCGCCGCCAGTGGGGGTGCTGATGAAAGCCAACTTTAAAGATTTATTGGAAAATTACGCCATTGAAACGGGTGTTCGGGTACCCATTAACCTAAATGGCGCAGAATACTATATATGGATGGATAATAAAAAACATCGTCTGGATCGCAGGATGGCCCTTTATCGCCGAACGATGACGCGTTCTGCCGACGGTGTGGTGACCAATCCGACACAGCCACCCCGCCGCATCCAGACCCGCAGTACCACACTATTAGGCCAATATGAAGTGCGGTATCCGTTGGATGTTTTCACCAGCTTGCGCGGCACCTTTACCCTGCGTCAGGATTTGACAGATACTTTAAGTACCGATCTGATTTCTCTGGAAGCATCGCCCCGCGCCAATCAGCGGACCGGCCTCCGACTTAGTGCGGTATATGACAATACGGTTGACGTGGATTTGAATATCAAAAAAGGGACGAGGGCTAAAGTTTACGTAGAATCTATCAAAAAATTTGCTTTTAATACGCGTCCGGAGTGGTCTTTTAAATTTAATGAAGGTTTCATGACGGTTGTTGGCGTAGATGCACGACATTATCAACCAGTGCTGCAACACAGTATATTAGCCGTCAAATTGGCCGGTGCTACCTCCTTTGGTTCGGAAAGAATGCTTTATTACCTCGGCAACATCGAAAACCCCTTGTTGCCAAATATTGGCAGCAACAACCCCAATGCGTTGATTCGGGGTTTTAATTATGATATTCCGATCCCGACGGATGGTAATTTTGCCTTTGAAGCACCCGCTAATAATTTGCGCGGATTCCCGCTTAATATTCGCAACGGAAATACGTATGCTTTGATTAATACGGAATTGCGGGTACCCATTTTTAAATATTTGATGGCTAAAAAACCAGTATTGGGTAATTTTTGGCGCAATTTTCAAATAGTTGGTTTCTTTGATGCCGGCAGTGCATGGCAAGGCCAAAACCCGTACAGAGGTGATAACCCGATCAATATTGTTACGATAAACAATCCGCCAACCGTGCAAATTAAAGTCAAGTATTTCCGCGACCCATTGGTGGCGGGCTATGGTGTGGGCCTGCGTACACAGGTATTTGGCACGTACGTACGGCTTGACTATGCATGGGGTATTGAAACACGGGAAGTACAGCCGCCCATGCTGCACATCGGGATTGGAACGGATTTTTAATGTCGGGCAGATAAACAGTCGGACGACCCCAATAATCAAATAGTTGGCATTAAAATAATAGACTTTTTACAATGGGAGCGCTGGAGACCCAAACAAACTTTGCTGCCAAAACGAGCATTGCCGACTGGTCTAACTGCCGACTGGTCTGACCGTGGACTGTCTGACTGCCGACTGTGAACTGTGCAACTGCCGACTGTATGACTGCCGACTGTGGACTGTATGACTGCCGACTGTGAACTGTTTTTGATTGTGGACTTATAGTTGATGTGCTGCTTTTCGAAACGCTTTATATTGCCCTTTCCCAAATTTGGTACCATTAAAGACTGTGGTAGCGCTTTTTTCGCGGCGTTCTTCGGCGGGTAGTGTATTAAATTCCCGGCAGGTGGCCGAGCAACAACCCTGATATTGCTCGCGGCAATCGTTGCATTGAATAAAAAGGAGGTGGCAATGATCGTTGGCGCAGTTGGTGTGTGCATCGGTGGGTTGTCCGCATTGGTGGCAATGTGCTATGATCTCGTCGCTGATGCGCTCGCCAAGGCGCTCATCAAAAACAAAATTTTTACCCATGAATTTATTGGGAAGCCCTTGGGCTTTTACCTGACGGGCGTATTCTATGATGCCGCCTTCTAATTGAAAAACGTGGGTAAACCCCCGATATTTGAGGTAGGCACTGGCTTTTTCGCAGCGGATTCCGCCGGTGCAATACATAACTATTTTTTTATCGCGCTGGTCGGAAAGCATATTGGCTACCATCGGTAATTCTTCCCGGAAAGTGGCTGCATCGGGCAGGATGGCTTCCAGAAAATGGCCTACTTCACTTTCATAGTGATTGCGCATATCCACGAGAATGGTATCGGGGTCATCGGTCAGGCGATTAAAAGACGCTGCGTCTAAGTGTTGTCCTGTGTGACTTGGGTTGAACCGGGGGTCGGTGATGCCATCCGCAACGATTTTTTCGCGCACTTTGATGATTAGGGCAAAAAACGATTTTCCGGTATCTTCCACGGCAATATTGAGGCGTAATTGGTGGAAAATACCGAAATTATCTAAAGCAGTTTTAACATCAGCAAAACGGGCTTCGGGTACCGAAATTTGGGCATTAATGCCTTCCTGCGCTACATAAATACGCCCTAATACACCCAAATCTGAAAAAACGTGATACATCTGATCACGGAAAGCCATTGGATCGGGCAACGTGACATACTTATAAAACGACAATGTGATGCGTTTTTCTTCAATATGTTGCAGTTTTTCTTTGAGCTCGCGGCGATTAACGCGATTATGCAGCGGTTGTGCCATACTAAGTGCAATGAGTCTTCCGTTGACAGCCAAACAGTCGGCAGCCCGAAGGTTTAAATCGGATGCACTGCAAACCATTGACTATACAGCAATTAACAAAATTTAAAACAGTAACTATTTTGTGCTGCTACTTATTTCAGGGCGACTAACCAGGCAGCAATTTTATCCATTTCTTTTTTAGGTACCGTTGGTTGGGCGGTCATTGGCGGATAAGTTGGCCAGTTGGAAGGCTCGGGTTTTTTGACCAACGTTGCGATTTTTTTGGCAGAATATTTTTTTGCTGCAATATCCGTCCACATCGGGCCGACTAATTTTTTGCTCAATGCATGGCAAGCGGCACAGCCGTTCTTATCTAACAAGGCTTGAACATCGGCAGGAATAGTGGGGTCCGTCGCTTTTTCAACCGGGCGAAAAGCAAACATCAGGAGTACTAACGGAAGCAGTGCAAATAATTTTTTCATGTTAAAACAGTATAATAGTGTATGAGTGACGCAAAGAAACGGCGATTTATTTGAATCTATTTTAAATAAATTGAAAATGATAGTTTAATGTTTACGTTTTTAATCTTTTCGCCATTTTCCAAAACAAAGAACTTTCCTTTTCCACCCTGAAATAAGGTTGCTGTACGGCTCCAAATTGCCGCCGAACGCGCTCAACCGGCCGTATCATGCTGCCAACAAAATCGAAACAAGGCAGGCGGAGCACTTCTGCTGTATAACGAATGCATTCCCAGGCCATCAGGATACCGGAACCAGCATTTCGCAAAGCCGGGTCGTCTCCGGCAATGAGGTAATACGCCGCAGATTGATCCCACACTAAATAAGCGGCGGAGTGAATGGCTCCTGTTTTGGGGTTACGCACAACAAATATTTTTCGTTGTTTTTTTTGTGCCAAGATTTGATCTAAATTTTGTAAAAAACTAAAATTAAAAGGAATAGGAAGCCTTTGTCGTGTATACCCCAAATTGTTTAATCGAAACAGTTCCTGTAAATTGCCGTCGGTTTCTATTTGTAAAAACGCTTTTGCTTTTCGTATTTTGTGGTTTCGGTAATCAGCTGCTATACCATTCCAGACTTGTTCTAAATTTTCCACGTGTAGCACGTAAGAATATCGCGTGCTTTGTCGAAAATTTTGCCAATAGAAAGGCAGCCAATTGGTAACGGTGTAGTTGAAATCCTGAGTAAAAGTGACTAATTTAGGCAATTGTCCGATCAAACTTTCTACTATTTCTGTTTCTCTATGGCTATTCCGAAATTCCGGCAAAATATAAGGCCCCATAAAACGCCCCAACACAGGCATGGTAACGTAGTGCCAAAGGCCACTTTTTTTGATAAAATAGGGCATCACCCCGGCTATTTTCCCGCCTTTTTCCACCACTGCTGCTTCCCACGTTCCTCTGGTGCAAACGGCGTCTAAATACCAATCCTGCATAAACAGCGGAAAATCCGCTGGTGCATTTACGCAAAAATTCCGGTAGCGCCCGGTTGCCGTTATAGCCTTTTGTTCCATAGAGGTAATTTTTTTATCGGGTGTACTTATTGGGTGTAGATGCCCCGGTGCATATTTGTGACCCTGTGTATTCGTTTTTTATAATCCATATTTATCCAATAAATAAATCAGCGCCGTCAAAGAGGCCGCGCCTAATTCCAGTTCTCGTTTATTGACTACTTCTAAAACATCTGCTGCGGTGTGGTGGTAGTCAAAATAGCGCTGCGAATCAGGCTGAAAACCACTCAGCAGACCTTTTTCGCTCTTCAGGGGTCCGATGTCAGCACCGGAGCCGCCTTTGCTGAATTTCAGGTTATAGGGTTCTAAAAGGGGCTGTAATTTGACTATTTTCTCGTAAAATTTTCCAAATACTGCCTCGTCGCCATCAAAAGAAAAGCCGCGCGGGGTAAATCCTCCGGCATCGGTTTCGATGGAACACAGGTGGAATTCTCCTTTGCGTTTGGCTTCGGCAGCATACTGACGACCGCCGCGCAGCCCGTTTTCTTCGTTCATAAATAACACGCAGCGAATGGTATGGCGAGGGCGGTATCCCATCCTTTTAAGGTGCCGAATCACATCCATGCTCTGAACGCAACCCGCTCCGTCGTCGTGAGCACCTTCTCCAACGTCCCAACTATCTAAGTGGCCGCCCACGAGTATCACATTGGTGGGTTTTTCGGAGCCTCTTATCTCACCAATGACATTATAGGACAGTACATCTGGCAACTCACGACAGTTTAACCGCATAGATACTTTGGCGGAGCCTTCTTCTTTGAGCAGTTTGCTCAATTTTTCGGCATCGTTGGTGCTGATGGCCACTGCCGGAATCTTCGGAAACGCAGAATCATACCGCATGGCACCGGTATGCGGGTAATCGTCTAAACGCAAACCCATTGAACGCACCAATACCCCAACGGCACCATATTGTGCGGCCCTCGAAGCGCCAACTACCCGTTGATCCACTGCTCCGCCGTAGGCTTCAAAAGCCCTGATGCGCGTGGCATCCATCGGGCGATTGAGAAAAACAATTTTTCCTTTTATGCCGCTTTCTCCCATATTTTTTAGTTGTTCCCACGATTTTATCTCCACTACTTCTCCCTGAATACCTTTTTTGGGCGTGGCTATTGAGCCGCCCAAAGCCAAAGCGTGCAGGTCAAAAGTCCCAAATTGTTTTGATTTTATGACGACTACTTTTTCAGGATTCCCTCGCTCCCAATGCGGCACCATCACTGGTTGGAGCCAAACGGAATCTAATCCAAGCGTATCGAGCGTCGTTTTCGACCACGTTACTGCTTTTTCTGCACCCGTACTTCCGCTCAGCCGGTTTCCTACCCCCTTTGTGAGGGAAGTTAACCAGGGATAGCAGCGCCCGTCACTCAATGACTGCTCGTATATTTTTTTAATAAAATCAATATCCGCTGTTTGTTCGGTGGTTTGAGCAGCAACCAAAGGAGTGAAACAAATCTGTGCCGAAAAAAATAAGGCAAGCGGGGAAACGAATTTAAAATTCAGGAAGTAATTTTTTGAATAGTGCATTTTGTGAAATGATATTTTAAAATTTGACGCAAAACTCCAAAATATTTTGATTTCTATTTTGATATTTTTATTTATTTTGCAAATAATGCCAAAATAAATATATTTATTAGATAATTTTTTGTTGAGCCAATGATTGTCTTTTAAATATTTTAAAAAAAAGTGAAAAATTTTTCCTGAAACCTTTGGCGGTTTGCGCTGAATACCACTATCTTTGTCACATAATTTGGTTTTATTTGGTTAGGGCTGAGGTAGTGCTGTGGTGGCACTGCCTCTTTTTTTTGCGCCCAACCACGTACCCCGTATACTGGCGGCCAGACCATACAGCATGGGCGGAATGGATGCCCAAGTGTGCCGCGCAGTGCCTTTTATGGCTTTTTCGGCGACGGGCGGCAACCACACCAGCGTGAGGAGCCATACTGCCATACCAGCCACCATGGACAGTACAGCGCCTGTGGCATCGGCCGGTCGCCAATACAGACCTGCGATGAGCGGCACAAAAAGCGAAACCAAACTCAATGCGGAAGACTCCGCCACCAATTCATAAATATTATCGCGCATCATGGCCATAATACAGGTAACGATGGCTACCCCAATGACCGACAACCGCATAATGCGTAACAATTGAGCCACTCTAATAAGGATGTCTTTTTCCGGCTTTTGCAAATAAAAAGGAGATAGTAGCACCACCATAATAGTACCAATCGCCTCTATTTGGGTTGCCATTTAATTTTACACCATCTAAATCATCAGAAAAAACGGGGCGAAAACCGCCTTCAAGGCCAACAATAATTTGATCGAAAATATCAAACCGCAGTCCCCCGCCTACGGGAGCAAGGATAAAACGATTTTTTAGATCATCTTCCGGGAGCGGGGCACGCAGCCAATCATTTCTCCGGTTAGCGGGGCCATAGTATTCGGCATCGGAAGTAGCAATTACGGTGCCTATGCCGCCATACAAGTAGGGAGAAACCTGAAATTTATGGAGACCTGTTTTAGAGTATCTGGGTTTCTTGAACAGGTGCAGTTCTCCTACTAAACCCAGCTCTAACAGGGAGGATGAAAACCGAAAAGAGCGTTCTTTTAAAACCGGCGAATTAGCATCATCACCAGAAATAGAACCCGAATAACCATGCAGTTTTAAAGAAAATTTACTGGAGAAATGATATCGAACGTATGCTCCGTAGCCAAGTTGCATTTCTTTTATTTCAATGGCACTCTCAGAAACATCACCCGAATAGTTAGTGGCACCAATCATAACACCTGCTTCGATGTAGTGATAGCGATCTGCAATTTGTGCAGCTAAGCAGCCGGATAGAAGGATGATAAAAAATAGAATTAAAGGAAGGCGAAGGGATAAACAATGTGTCATAATAAAATTAGCGTATGGGTAATTATCTCGGATTAAAATAGATTAAGCCGCAAAGATGCAGGTATAAACGAACAAAATACCTGTTTTCGTAAAAGTTTAACCAAAAAGCTAAATCATAACAGAAAATTTCCCGGTATTTGAACGAACCCGATTACCTTTGCGCAGTTTATAGGGAGGGGTTGTGGGAGCATCCTCAACCCTCAGCCACCTCAACCGCTCAACATTTAGATTATGCCACTCGATCAGCAACATGAACAGGAACGTTCTCAGAAGGAGCGTGGAGAGATGAGTTTTTTTGAGCATATAACAGAACTGCGTCGCCATATACTGCGTTCTACGTTGGCTATTGTCGGGGTAGGTATTTTCTTTTTTCTCAACAAAGCCTTTGTATTTGAGACACTAATTTTCGGACCGAAAAAACCTGATTTTTGGACCTATCGCACCATGTGCTGGGCTTCTAATAAAGTAGGGTTGGGCAATAGTATGTGTTTTGCTCCTCCCAAATTTAACATCATTACCCGAGAATTGGGTGAAGTTTTGATGCAGCACCTGTACATTTCGTTTTGGCTCGGGGTAATTGGGGCTTTCCCATTAATTTTTTGGGAGTTTTGGAAATTTGTGCAACCGGGATTGCTCGAAACCGAACGCAAAGCGGTGCGTGGTATAGTAGGGATATGCACGGCCCTTTTTCTGGCCGGAGTCGCCTTTGGTTATTACATTATCGCGCCATTTTCCATTAGCTTTCTCGCAAGTTATACCGTGGAAGGATTAGATGTATCGCCGACGTTGGATTCCTACGTCACTTATATGACGATGTTTACTATTCCAACCGGGCTTATTTTTCAAATGCCCGTAGCGGCTTACTTTTTAGCAAAAATAGGATTAATAGGGACTCAGTTTTTGCGTTCCTATCGCCGGCACGCGTTGGTCATCATTATTATAGTGGCGGCCATCATTACGCCGCCCGACGTGGTATCACAGACACTCGTCTCCATTCCTTTGTATTTGCTCTATGAAGCCAGTATCATGGTAGTAGCACGGGTAGAGCGCAAACGCGAATTGGAATTGGCCAAGTCAGAGCGCCGATATCAGGAAGAATTAAATCAAAAAAGGTTAGAAGGGTGAACCTGACAGAACTTTCCATTCGCCGGCCTTCACTCATTATCGTAGGGTTTGCTATCCTAACTTTTATGGGTATTGCCAGTTATTTTCGGCTCCCCATCGAGTTGGTGCCAAAATTTAGTGCACCGGTCATCACTATTATTACGGTATATCCCGGCGCTGCGCCGGCAGAAGTGGAGAATACCGTGAGTCGTCCCATTGAAGATGCTATTTCCTCCGTGCAGGGAATAGACCAAATTCAAGTGTTTTCGCAGGAAAACTCCTCCTTTTTAGCCATCGAATTTGAGCAATCGGTTGATTTGGATCAGGCAGTTCAGGAATTACAAAGAAAAATCAGTCCGATACAAGGCACCTTACCTAAGGAAGTTCGGACACCTATTATCAACAAATTTGCTTTAGATGAACTACCCGTCATTCGGTTAGCCGTTTCGGCGGAGGTTGTGGGTACCGACTTCTACAATTTGGTAAAAAACAGGTTGATTGCCGAATTGGCGCAGGTAAAAGGCGTTGCCCAGGTAAGTATCCTCGGCGGCGAAGAGCGAGAAATACGCATCAATATTTCCAGTGACAGATTAGAACAATACGGCCTTTCGCTACTCAATGTTTCACAGGCAGTACAATACGCCAATTTGGATTTTCCAACCGGAAAAGTGAGTGACAGCGACGGCCAAACCCGCATTCGATTATCCGGTAAGTTTGCTTCTTTGGATGAAATACGCAATTTAGTGGTCGGGAAAAGCCGGTTTGGATCGTCGGTTTACCTAAAAGACATTGCCGAAGTACAGGATGGCATTCGAGACCCGGAAGTCATCTGCCGCTCCGACGGGCAACCGGCAGTAGGACTGAGTATCAGGAAGCAAAGTGATGCCAATGCGGTTGAAATGTCGGGGTTACTCCTGACAAAAATTGCGCAGTTGGAAAAACAGTATGCTCCACAGGGCGTGCGATTTGATGTAGTCGCCAATAGCACAAAGTTTACGCAAAAAGCCACTGATGCGGTCATTCATGATCTGTTGATCGCAGTTTTATTAGTGGGTTTGGTGATGCTTTTGTTTTTACACAGCCTTCGCAACGCTGTAATCGTCCTGATTGCCATTCCTACTTCCATTGTAAGCACTTTTGTTGTGATGAAATTGTGCGGATATTCGCTCAATTTGTTATCCTTGTTGGGGCTGTCCTTAGCCATTGGGATTTTGGTGGATGATGCCATTGTAGTGATTGAAAATATTTACCGCCACTTAGAAATGGGCAAAGATCGCGTTCAGGCTTCGTTAGACGGGCGTACAGAAATTGGTTACACCGCGATCAGCATTACATTGGTAGATGTAGTGGTTTTTTTGCCGATTATATTTACAGTAGGCATGGTACCCAACCTGCTCCGGCAGTTTTGCATGACGATACTTGCTTCCACCCTGATGTCATTGTTGGTTTCCTTTACTTTGGTTCCCTGGTTGACATCCCGAATCGGAAAGCTACATCGGTTTGAGGGCAAAAACCTTGTAGGGCGATTTATACTGAAGTTTGAACATTTTTTGGATTGGCTGACCGATGGATTTGTCGCGGCTTTGCGTTGGGCATTGAGCAATTGGAAAACTAAAATATGCACGCTGCTGACGGCTCTAAGCCTGTTGGCGGGTTCCCTTTTATTGGTCGTCAAAGGCTTTGTGGGCAATGCATTTTTTGATCCGGGCGAACGGGGCGAATTCTTATTGCAAATAGAATTACCCAAAGACGCTTCTTTGGATAATACCAATGCCGTAGTTCGGCAGGCAGAAATTTGGCTAAAAAAACATCCATACGTGCAACGTACCTTTGTAACAGTGGGTACCAACAACAAAGCTTTTGGGCTTAATGCACCTTATGTGGCAGAAATATTGGTTACATTAATCCCCATTAGCGAGGCACGGCAGGTAAAAACGACTATATTTGCCAGACAGGCCAAAGTACAATTGGAAGAAATAATTGCCGGGGCCAAAATTGGTGCTTCACCCATTGATATACTGGGATTATCGTTTTCACCCATTGAAATAATGCTCAACGGCTCCAATTTGGACAGTCTTTTGGTGCTTTCAAAAAAAGTAGAAAAAATCATGCAATCGGTGCCGGGCTGTGTGGAAATATCACCCACCGTTGAAGGCGGCAACCCGGAAGTAAAGGTGGTGGTAGATCGGCAGCGCATGGCCGATTATGGCTTAGCCATGGCACAGGTAGGGCTCTCGTTGCAAACAGCCTTTGGCGGTAATATCGATGCCAAATTCCGGGATGGACAGTATGAGCATCCTATTCGTATCGTGTTGGATGCATTCGATCGCCGCAATCCAGAAGATATTCGTCAGCTATCCTTTGTCAATCCGTTGGGCAATACGCTCTACCTGAAACAATTTGCCGAGGTGCGTGAAGGTGTTGCGCCCACCCGTTTAGAGCGCCGGGATCGCACTACGTCGGTGATGCTGACCGCACAGGTAATTGGGCGACCAAATGGTTCTGTCACCCGCGAGATTAAAACCCAATTAGATTCGCTTCCCCTGCCCCCTGACACCCATATCCGTTATGGCGGTGATCTGAAACGGCAACAACAAGGCATTGGCACCATGTCTTTCGCGCTGTGGACCTCCCTGCTTTTGGTCTATCTCATCATGGTAGCCCTGTACGACAACTGGGTCTATCCTTTGGTCGTATTGATCTCCATTCCGCTATCGCTCATCGGTGCCTTGCTGGCCTTAGCCTTAGCCAAGCAAAACCTGACGGTCTTTACCGGCATTGGGTTATTGATGCTCATCGGGTTGGTGGGAAAAAATACGATTTTAGTGGTGGATTTTGCCAATCAGCTGCGACAACGCGGTGTTGCCCTGACAGAAGCACTTTTGGAAGCCACTAAAATGCGTTTCCGACCAGTCCTGATGACCAATATTGCTATGGTCATCGGTTTATTACCCATAGCTTTGGCAAAAGGCCCGGGTGCTGAATGGAAGAATGGCTTATCCTGGGCCATCATCGGCGGGCTTACGTCTTCGCTGTTTCTTTCCTTAATTGTAGCACCGGTAGTCTATTGGTGTTTCGATTGGATAATCGGGCGAATAAAACAAATAAGTAGGTAAATAGAAATAATCGTAGTGTTGAATTTCATTAATTACCTTATTATCAAGGGTTTGTGAGACTGTGGACTGCCGACTATTGACTGTGGACTACTTAAATAACGGAGCATAAAGAATAAAGATTGGAAAATCTTACAAGATATTGAAAATCAATTATTTGCACCAACGCAAAACCGTGATTATTTTTATTTACCTGCTTATCAGGCGGTTAAATCAGTTTTTACTGTGTTTTAACCTTAAAAATACTGGATTTATGTATCTAATCGGGTGCTTTTTGCGTTAAATCATACATCAACAAAATACTGGTAGATCGCACAGGAAACAATATTTATTTAATTATTAAAAAAATATTATGCGTTTTTACCTGTAAATGATTTAATTGAATCATTACCGTGATATTCGTATCAACAAGTTACCATTTACTGATTATGCCTTTTATTGAGAAAACTACTTTACCATACTGGTTTTTAATCCTCATTACCTCTTTTTTATGCCAAACTTCCGGTTTTGCGCAGCAATGTCCGCGAGTAGAAGCCATCATGGTGAATGCCTGTGGCCAGGAGGAAGACAATGAATTTATCATTATCTATACTGGTAGTACCGGTTTTAATACGAATAATTTGCAATTGAGCTTTCCGGCAACGGCCAACGCAACGAATGCAACGAATAATGATATTAACGTAAATATAGACAATTTTGCCGCTGCGCCCACCCCGTGTTCATTGGTTGCCGGCAATGCCTCTATTATTGGAGGGTGTACCAACGTTATTCCTGTAGGGCTGGGGGTTCAGCTGGCACCCAATTCTATTTTGGTTTTGCAAACAAGCGCTGGTTCAACCGGATTGAATACCTACAATTTTAGTTCGTTGTGTGGCATGGGTCAGTGTATTTACGTGGCCTCCAATGCCTGCAATCGCACGGTTCCGGCTTTTGCGCAGACGGGTATTGGCACCCGTCAGGTGATTTTCCAGATAGCGGGCAGCAGCTGTACACCACAAGTCATAGATTATAGCGTGCTCGATGCCAATTTGCTCAGTAACGGTGGCTATTATCTGCCCACAACCAATACTTTTGGTAACGGTGGTTGCACTGTGCCACCTTCCTCTCCGGCCCGCCCTACCCCTGATATTACGGGGCTGCCACCCGTCGTTTCCTGTGGCCCGTTCACGCTTCCGGAAATATTTGGGACGAACCTGACCGACAGTGCCGCCTACTTTAGCGGCCCCGACCGAACGGGTATCCGCATGCAACCGGGCGATTTGGTGATCACCAATAGTACCATCTACATACACGATTTTAGCGGCCCTTGTGGCGATCAGGAAATATTCACGGTGATGATTCGCTCTGGCCCCGCGCCTACGGGCACCATTTCCGGCGGGGGAACCATCTGCCCTGGTCAGTCTATCTCCATTAATTTTAATTTTACCGGCGGAGCCAATTATGTTTTTGTCTACACCATTAACGGAGTGCCGCAGCCGCCCATAGGCGTTCCAACCGATGCCGGCACCCTCAACGTATCGCCGGTTGATACAGCCGTTTATAAATTAATATCAGTAGCGAGTACTTCCGCTGGTTGTGTTGGCACGGTGTCAGGAGAAGCCGTCGTGAATGTCCGGCCTCGACCGGAGGCCGTGATCAGCGGCGGGGGCAATATTTGTCAGGGAGACAGCGCTACTTTGAGGGTCAACCTGACGGGTATTCCCCCATTTGCGCTGACTATTGCAGCAGATGGTACCCCACTTCCCGTGGTCAATGTAAACTCCAATACCTATATTCTCAAAGTTTCGCCCGCCAGCACCGCTACCTATACCTTAGTATCGCTGACTGGAAGTGGCAATTGCCCGGGCGGAGTAAGCGGTACCGCCACTGTGATGGTGGTGCCACAACCTACGGCAGAATTAGAGCCTGGCCTGGGGGCTGCCTGTCCAAATGTTCCTTTTTCCCTCAATGTAACGTTATCGGGTGTCAGTCCGTTTGAATTGACCTACGCCATTGACGGGGTACCACAACCGCCCATTATTACCAGCCAGTCTTTGTATGTCTTAGATGTGACAGCACCCATTGGAAACCATATCATTTCTCTGACCCGTATCCGTTCCGGTACTTGTGTTGGCACTACGATGGGTACTTTCGATCTGTCTGTGATTCCTGCCCCTACGGCAATACTGACAGGAGATACAACAACTTGTCAGGGACAGGGCGTAAACCTTACCGTAAATTTCGCGGGTAGCACCGGCCCTTATACTTTTGAATATACCGCCAACGGTACCTTGCAGCCACAAAAAAACACCGCGCAAAACCCCTTTATTTTTACCGAAATACCCGGAGGCACCACCACTTATCGCCTTACAACCTTGAATGCCAGTGGTTGTACCGGCACTGCTTCGGGTGAAGTGCGCGTGCGGTTGAGAGCACCTCCAACGGCAACCCTCACGGGCGGCAAACCTATTTGTGCCGGCGGGTCGGGAGATACCCTTACCGTGCGTTTTACCGGAGAAGGCCCCTACACCTTTACTTATCGGGGTGAAAGCGGTACTACCCTCACCAATTTTCCAGCCATTACTACTACGGATAATCCATATCGGCTAATAGTGAATCCAACCAATGGCAGCATTTTTCGTTTATTGACGGTTAGTTCGGGTAGTTGTAACGGCACCGTATCCGGCACTGCTTTGGTGCTGGTATTTACCCCTCCGACTGGTAGTATGACGGGTAATCAGTTGTTTTGTGACACAGCAATAACAACTGTACCCGTAACCTTCACAGGAACGGGGCCTTTTACGTTTACTTATGCCATAGACGGGGTTGCACAGCCACCCGTTATCTCCATGGAAACGCCTTTCCTGTTACCCGTCAACACAGGAAAAACCAGGGTTATTACTTTAACAGGAATTAAGACCGTGGGATGCACCGGGACGGCAAGTGGCATGGTGCAAATCACGGTGAATAAAAAACCCGATCTCCGAAATATAGCGGTCAATTGCTCCCCCGGTAACGTAAATTATCGGGTTGAATTTGATTTAGCGGGTACAGCACCTTTTACCTTAGTCAATGGAGCCGGCACCATTACCGGAAATCGTTTTGTCAGCGGCCCCATCCTTCTGGCCCAGGGTTACAGTTTTGAATTCAGGGATGCGCTGAATTGTGGCACTAAAACCGTCACGGGTGCTGCCAATTGTAGTTGTGCCAGCAAATCCGGGACGATGAGCCAAACGCCTATAGTGGTGTGTGCCACTGCCAGCGCTACCGTTCCTTTAGTGATAGGGGCCGTGAAAGACCCCAATGATACGCTGCTCTACATCCTGCACCAATTACCGGGAGTACCAACGGGCACCATTTTCGCGTGGAGCAACCAGCCACAATTCATGCTTCAAAATGGTATGTCACCCGATACCACGTATTATATCTCTGCCGTTGTGGGAAACCCTTCCGGTGGTCAGATAGATTTGAATGACCCTTGCCGGACAATTGCCCTTGGTACCCCTGTCCGGTGGAGTACCCCTCCAACCGCCGCCATTTCCGGCAATTTTGACATTTGTTCCGGAGATACCCGCCAAATCAGCGTGAATTTTACTGGCCAGGCACCCTTCAATTTTGGCTATACCATCAATGGCAGCACCCCTATTGCAGGCACAGCCTTGCAAAACACCACCACCATTAACGCTACCCTCCTTCAAACAACCACTTACACACTTTCATCGGTTTCAAATGCTGCCTGTGCCACCGGGACTGTTTCCGGCCAGGCCGTAGTCACGGTTCGAGAAAAACCGGAGATTATTAATAGTAAAGCAGTTTGTACCCTTAATGGCGAACGTTATGTGGTAACCTTTGAAGTGCAAAATTTTGGAAATTTGCCCGGCGTGATCCAGATCACCGGTACCACGGGTGGCACCTTTGATGCCACTACCGGGCTATTTCGCAGTGATACCCTGCCCATTGCGCAGCCATATACTTTTACCGTAACAGATACACTCTACAAATGCGGACAGGCATCCGTTACCGGGCGAGCTGTTTGCGCCTGTGCGGTCAGTGCGGGTGCTTTATCCACTACCCCTCAAAATTTGTGTTTCGGTACAGGTATATTTTCTACACCGGCTTCCGGTGCCTCGCTGTTCCCAGGTGATACATTGCTCTATGCTTTGGTTACGACTACTGACCCCAAAACATGGACGGTCGTGACAACAAATACCACTCCAGCCATTGCCTTTCCTTCGGCTATAGTGCCAGGCACCCCTTATTTTTTAGTTGCCATTGCCGGAAATAAAGGTGCTACTTTTGGATATGACCCCAATGACCCGTGTCTTTCCGTAGCAACCGGCCCGCGTTTCACCTGGCGGCCTCCGGTAACTGCCGTAGTGGCCGATACCATTGCAGCCTGTTCAGGGGTTTCGGTTTCAGTGCCGGTGACTTTTACCGGGGATGGGCCATTCAATTTTATTTTGACGGGTGGTACGCTACAGAATATTACGGCAAATACCACAAATTTTATCATTCCTGTCGGCAATGCTACCGTTACGGGCGAGTACAATATAATCAATCTGACTGGCGCCGGTGGTTGTCCGGGTACGGCAGATGGACCTGTGCGAGTAATAGTAGGACAAAAACCCAAAATGACCAATCGGACGGCTGTTTGTTCGCCGGACAACGAAACTTATATCGTAACGTTTGACATAACCAATGCAGATACTACGGCGGGGGCCACACAAATTACGGGTTCCGTAGCGGGCAATTTTAATAAAATGACGCGCCGATTTACCAGCGCACCCATGCCCGCTTTTACCCCGTATAAATTTTCCGTAAAAGACCTGAAAACCAATTGTGGAGAGGATACTATTCAAGGTGTTTCACCCTGTAAATGCGTGACCAATGCCGGCAAAATGGATACCACCGCCCTGAATCTTTGCCTTGGACTGCCCGCCATCGGTACTCCGGCCAATGGTACGGCCTTAGACACCAAAGACACCCTGTTTTATGTTTTAACAACCTCCCTGATACCCGCTGCCGCAACCATACTGGCTACTTCCGCTACCCCCATTTTTAGTTACAATGCCACTACCATGAAGCCGGAAACCCGCTATTTTATAGTAGCCGTGGCGGGTAATCGCGTTGCCTCCGGGGTGGACTTGACTGATCCCTGCCTGAGCGTAGTACGCGGCCCGCAGGTGTGGTGGCGCACCACTCCTACTGCGTTGCTGAGTGGTACAGACACCATTTGTACCGGAGACTCGGCGATACTAAAACTCAATTTTGCCGGTACCGGGCCGTTTTCTTTTACCCTGACCGGTAACACCAATGCTCAAAATCTGACCACATCCGACCCTGTTGAAAATATTGAAGTAATGCCTGCTAATACGAGTACCTACCGGATCATCAATCTGATCGGTACCGGAGGGTGTCCGGGTACGGCTGATGGCACTGCTACCATCACAGTTGCTCCGCGCCCTACTGCCCGCATGTCCGTTGATACCAGTATTTGCCCCGGCGAATCGTTGATTCTGTCCACACAACTAACCGGTACCGGGCCGTTTACCCTGACGTACTCCACCAACGGGGTGGCCAATCCGCCGACTACCGTAACGCAAAGCCCTTTTACCATCAGCAACAGCAATATTCAACAGGCCGTAACGTATCGTCTGCTGACGGTTCGGGATGCTGTGTGTACCGGTACGGCTACCGGCGCGGCTTTTGTGGCGGTACAAACGCCACCCAAAGCCGAATTGTTTCGAGATACTACGATTTGTATCGGCGATACCGTGCAATTGCAGTTGCGTTTGTCCGGCGCTGATTCCTTCAACCTGACCATCAGTGGCGGGCTAACGCCCATCATCCTTTCCGGTGTCCAAAATAGCGACTTTTTTATAGTACATCCAAGTATCACAACAAATTATACCCTGACCAATGTGATTGCCAGCAACAATCGTTGTAAAGTGGTAATAGGAGATCGCGTAAAAGTAGATGTGGTTGATTTGACGGCAGAAGGTGTGCTATCTTCTTATAATGGCTTTGGCGTGAGTTGCCCCGGCGAAAACGATGGATTTATAATATTGAATTTGAAAGGTAATGTGACTAACCCGACCTTCCGGTGGAGTAATGGTGCCACTACCCGCAGAAACAATAACCTTAGCGGTGGTGGTTACAGTGTAACGATCACGAGTGGAGGCGGTTGTACACAGCAGGAAACCTATATTCTCACCGAGCCGCCCGCTATATCAGCGACTTATGTCACGTTGCCGCCGTTGTGTTTTGGCGCCGGCGACGGAAAAATAACGCTGACGGGTGTACAGGGTGGGAGTGGACCATATACCCTTACTATTGGAACCACCCAAACCCTTAAAGTAGACACTTTCCCTACCGCTTTAGGCAATTTTGAAGCAGGCAACTATGACATACGGCTGGAAGACCGCAATGGCTGCTCCGCATTTTCCAAGGTTTCAGTGCTGGCACCGCCGGAGTTCATAGTCAATGCCGGCACCGATATTTCTGTGGTATTTGGCGATAGTATAGCATTGGAAGCGGTTGTAACGGGATTAGTGGACACCTTCTTTTGGTCGCCGATTACTTATTTGTCTTCGCCAAAATCGCTTAAAACATTTGTACGGCCGGAAAAAACGCAACGCTACACCATTACGATCAGAGATCGGGCAGGTTGTTTGGCTTCCGATCAGGTACAAGTGGTGGTGCAACGCAAATTACGGGCTTATGTACCGACCATTTTTGCGCCGGATTCTAATGGAGATAACAGCCTGCTGACAATTTCCACCGGGCCGGAAGTGTCTAATATTCCCGTTTTCCGCGTATATGATCGCTGGGGCGACCTCCTGTTCGAACAAGTCAATTTTGCACCCAATGATCCTTCTTATTCGTGGGATGGCCGCATAAATAACCGAAAAGCGCCTCCGGGCGTGTATGCTTATTTGTTGGAATTGGAATATTTTGACGGCTCAAAGACAACCTTGCATGGGGATGTGACAATAATTCGGTAGTTTCATTTTTTGCTTTACCTGTGTCCACATTAAAACCTTATTTGGTTGGAGAGTGAAAGCCTTATTGGTGGCAACTGAAAGGCTTTGCAGAAGGGGCTATGAGGAGCAGGAGTGCTTCGTCAGCCGAAACCTTTGCCGTATTCATCCACAAAAAGGAGACATTGATAGAATATTTTTCCCGGGACAATAAAAAGTGCTGTATCATTGCATTGGATAATGTATGATCGGAACCACCAATTTTTACCAAATTTATTATCACGTATGACCCGTCGAATTGCAACATCCGTACTCGCACTCGTATTTCTTGTCCCTTTTCTCAGCACCGCTCAGGATAGCTGGACGCTCCAGCGCTGTGTGGCGTACGCATTGGACAACAACCTAACCGTAGCACAGGCAAAAGCCAATGTAAAAATCTCACTGCTGGCGCAGCAACAATCTAAGACATCCAGGCTGCCCAACGTCAGCGCTAACATAGATGCGGGAGAACAATTTGGCCGTACTATTGACCCGACGACCAACCAGTTTAGCACCACCGGTATCGGATTCAATAGCATGAGCATCAATGCCGGCGCTAATGTATTCAATGGCGGTCTGGTGCATCACAGCATCAAACAGTCAGGTTGGGACCTGAAAGCAGCCGAAGCGGATGCAGAACAATCCGGAAACGCCTTGTCATTGCAGGTGGCGCAGGCATACCTGACCATTCTGCTCAATGAGGAACGCTTAGAAAATGCCAAACGCAGGGTAACGCAAAGCCAGACCCAATTGACCAATACGATGAAACTGATTGAAGCAGGTTCGGTTCCTCCGGCGGAGAAATACACCGTTCAGGCGCGTATTGCTTCCGATGAACAGGCACAGGTAGTCGCTCAAAATGACGTAGATTTATCGTATTTGAGCCTAAAACAGTTGCTCCAAATGGAACCTGATTTTGATCTGCGTATTGAGCGCCCGGCAGTGGTCATTCCCGCCGATGCCAATCCTGAAGGAACGGTATTGACACCCGTTTACGACATAGCACTGGGTACACAACCCAACATCCGAGCCGCTGATTTTCGCATTAAAAGTGCGGAAGAAAGCATTGCTATTGCCCGCGCAGCGTACTTTCCTACCATATCACTGTTTGCCAACCTGCGCAGCAATTATTCTTCACGTTTTCCTGATTTTGATCGCGCTGTTATAACCGGCCAAAGACTTAGTAGTCCCCAAACCGTCAGGATCAACAATCAGGATATTACGATACAGAGTTATGAACCGATTATAGAAATTCCTACTGTTCGATATTTTAATCAAATAGATCGAAATTTTGGTCAGGGCGTTGGGGTAAGCATGAACATTCCCATTTACCAGAATGGCCGCACCCGCCTCACGGTAGAACGCGCCAGGCTGAGCGTCATGAATGCTCAACTGCAAAGCACCCAAAACAGGCAACAACTCAAAAATGATATTCAGACCGCAATTGCTAATGCACGCTCGGCTAAATTGCAATTGGGAGCCGCTGAAAAAACATTGGCAGCCAACCAAATTGCCTATCAGAATACGGAAAAACGCCATAGCCTCGGGGCAGTCAATACTTTAGAACTGACGACCGCCAAAACCAATTTGGACAACTCGGAAAACGATACCACGCTGGCGCGTTATAATTATCTTTTCCGGTTGAAAATCCTCGATTTCTATCAAGGTAAGCAGTTGAGTTTATAAAATAAGGGTATCGAGGCAGGAGTACTGATGAGTATTTGTAAAAAAATGATTATCATGTAAATACAAATATTTTTTATATTTCATCTGCCTTTTACTGGTAAATAAATTAATTAGGGATAACAGGTGATAAGTAGTCCACAGTCAATAGTCCACAATCTCACAAACCCTTGATAATAAGGTAATTAATGGAATTCAAAACTACGATTATTTCTATTTACCTACTTAGTTTTTTTGCAAAAAAATTATCACCTGTTATCCCTAATTAATTTATTCCCGTGCCACTAAAAATCAGCCTCCATGCTGAAGGTCTGTTCTTCCCGCTTGGCCATCACTCCGGCTTTTTGGTAGTCTCCTACGCGCTTTTCAAAAAAATTGGTTTTGCCCTGAATAGAGATCATATCCATCCAGGAGAATGGATTGGGAGTGCCGTATACTTTATCGTTTCCAAGGGAATTCAACAGGCGGTCCGCTACAAATTCGATGTACTGAGTCATTAGTTCGGCATTCATGCCAATGAGCGACACAGGCAAGGCATCCGTGACAAATTCTTTTTCAAATTCAACGGCTTCGGTAATAATATCCTGAACCTCTTTGGGATCGAGTTTATTTTCCAGCATAGAATACAGCATACAGGCAAAATCGCAGTGCATCCCTTCGTCGCGACTGATCAGTTCATTACTAAAGGTCAGGCCCGGCATGAGGCCGCGTTTTTTTAACCAAAAAATGGCGCAAAAGGAGCCTGAAAAGAAAATACCCTCCACGGCGGCAAACGCAATGAGTCGGTGTGCGAACGTCGGCGCATTGTCTATCCACCGCAAAGCCCAATTGCCTTTTTTCGACACACAGGCTAAGTTTTGCAGTGCATTAAACAGGTAATCCTTTTCTTTGGGGTCGCGGATATACGTGTCAATCAGCAACGAATACATCTCGGCATGAATGTTTTCTATGGCTACCTGAAAACCATAAAAACACCGCGCCTCTGGTATCTGTACCTCCCGCATAAAATTAAGTACAAGATTCTCATTGACGATGCCATCTGATGCCGCAAAAAAGGCCAACACGTGTTTGACAAAATGTTTCTCATCGGCATTCAGTTTGTGCTCCCAGTCAGTCATATCCTGGCTAAGGTCTACTTCCTCAGCCGTCCAAAAGGAGGCAACTGATTTCTTGTACCACTCCCATATTTTGTTATATTTAATAGGGAACAGAACAAAACGATCGGGGTTTTCTGCTAAAATCGGTTCAAAATTTATTGAATCAGTCATTTTAAAATATATTTATTTTCTCTATGTTTTGTAATTGAAGAATTGAGGAATTGGAGAATTGAGTAACTGAAGAATTGAGTAACTGGAAAATTGAGGAATTGAAGAATTGAGTAACTAAGTTTTATTCCTGACTGTGGACTTTCTGACTGTGGACTGTCTGACTGTGGACTGTATAGACTGTGAACTGTCTGACTGTGGACTGTATAGACTACTTACAAGAAATCCACATCAATAGAATACGGATAGGTCATCAGATACTCCAAGGCTTTTTCTATTTTGTAATTTTCAAATACCACCGCATACAGCATATCGGTAATGGGTACGTGCAATTTATAGCTCCTCGCCAATTGGTGTGCAATGTGCAAAGTGCGTACCCCTTCCGCCAATTCCGGCATATTGGCGCGAATATCCGCCGTTTTTTCGCCTTTTGCCAAACGCATTCCAAAGGTATAGTTTCGGCTGCTGGTGCTGGTAGAGGTGGCCACTAAATCTCCGATTCCGGCTACTCCCACAAATGCCTGGCTGGAGGCTCCCAGTGCCTTACCAAAATAAATCATTTCCGCTAATCCGCGTGCAATGAGCAGACTTTGAATATTGCGCCCCAAGCCAAGGCCGCCGAGCATACCGGAACCGACGGCCACGATATTTTTTAACGCACCGGCTAACTCTGCACCCAAAATATCATAAGAACCAAATACGTGAAATTTGTTACTGTTTAAGGCCATTTGGCCCGCTTGTATCACCTCTCGAAATCGGCTGCCTACCAACGTAGCCGCAGGTTGACCCGCCATAATTTCCGTAGATAAATTAGGCCCTGAAAGACATCCTACCCGAATTACACTGGTTTCTTCTAATATAACCTCACTCATGGTACGTACATGCTGACGTGTCAAAGGAAACCCGTGGTCAATATTTTCCTCTTCCACACCGTGAAGATCCAAGCCTTTGGTGCCATGAATCACAATATGATGGGGCCGGAGGTAGGGGGCCATTGACTGTACCATCTGGCGAAAACTATTGGAAGGGACAATGGGAAAAATTAATTCACATTGTCGCCCCAAATCAGCCAGATCGCTCACCGCTGTTACACGAGGAGACACCGCTACTCCCTGATGGAAGTGCGTTTTGTTAATAGACTCTACTGTTTCCGTTTTTCGGCTGAAAAGCAATACATCGGAATTTTCTGCCAAAAGATTGGCGACGGCCGTTCCAAATGAACCTGCACCCAGCACACCAACGGGATTGAAAGATGAGGGCATAGGCCGCAAAGATACAAACCATCTGCTCAAAACATAATCAAACGTTTACTAAACTTTAAAAGTTTAAACGTCACCACTACGTTTACTAAACTTTAAAAGTTTAGTAAACGTCACCACCACTAAAATTGTCAAAGAGCCAAAGAACTTAAATTTCCCGACTACCTTTGTCGCATTAAAAAAACGTGTCCGTTTTCGTACACCGTTGTTCAAGTTTGAACATATTTAAAACCCCAAAAAAAATAAAAAACATTCATTATCAATTGATTATATTTTTGGCACGAACTTGTGATATACTATTAAGTAGTTTTGGATGTAGTAGAAGTAGCAACGCTTCAATTTGCCGGAAACTGCTATAATCTGTCATTAACAACTAATAACCATTAAGTATTTATTGTGGATAAAGCGATAAAAAAGAAAAGATTTACTCCGCAGCGTATTGTCACCGGTATCGGCATACTTGGCTTTCTTGCATTTTCCATTTACACGATTGGAATTGCAGGCCGACAAAGCTCACTCAATGTAAACCGCGAAAAAATTACTATTTCAACAGTAGAACGCGGTGTCTTTGACGAATTCATTGTAGTAACCGGGGTTGTTCAACCCCTGAAAACCTATCTTTTGGATGCCATCGAAGGCGGATATGTAGCGCATAAATATTTAGATGGTGGTGCCAGTGTTAAAAAAGGCGACCTCATCCTGAAATTGGAAAATCAACGCCTGATGCTGGATTTTGTGAATCGGGAAACAGAAATGTACGACCTCATCAATAATTTGGAGAACACCCGTTTGAGTTTGCGCCAAAATAAATTTACGCTTAAACGTGCATTGTCAGAGTTAGATTTTCAAATTCAGCAGGCGAAAGATGAATATGAACGTAATACCAAATTGGCCGCCGATAAAGTCATTAGCGAGCAGGAGAACACCCGCACCCGCATTACGTACGAACGCTTGGGTAAACAACGCGAAATTGAGATAGAAAATCAAAAATTTCAGGAAGAAAACAGCTTGGTTCAAATCAAACAATTGGAAGGAACCTTGGATAGAACCCGGCTTAACCTGACGATGATGAAACAAAATTTGGAAAATTTATTTGTCAAAGCACCCGTCAGCGGATTGTTGTCTCGCGTGGATGTAGAAATTGGAGCCAGCATTACCGCCGGCCAAAATATTGGCCAAATTGACGACCTCAACGGGTTTAAAATGCGGGTAGAAGTAGATGAGCACTATATTTCCCGAATTTTTCCGGGCTTGGAAGGGTCTTTTGAGTTTGGGGGCAACCAATATCAATTGGTGGTAGAAAAAGTTTACCCGGAGGTCAGCAACGGGCGTTTCTCGGTGGATATGCTGTTCACGGGTCGTATCCCCGAAGGCATCCGGCGCGGCCAATCAGCACCTGTGCGACTGCAATTAGGGAAACCCGCAGATGCTACCCTATTGCCTACCGGTGGGTTCTACAGTGATACCGGCGGCAACTGGGTCTATGTCCTCAATGAAAGTAGTTCAAAGGCGGAGAAGCGCAATATTTCCTTAGGACGCAAAAATCCGCAATTCTATGAAGTACTCAGTGGCCTTCAACCCGGCGATCAGGTGATTACCTCCTCTTATGAAAATTTTGGAGAGAAGGATGTTTTGAACCTGTAAAACTAATAACCAGTTATTCAATTAGGAACGGTGTCAGCATAAAGTACTAAACTTAGGCAGGTTAGTTTTTGCTCAAATAACGATCTTTTTGTGCTAATAGTGGGCTATTTAAACAAAAAGATGGGCAATTTGAGTGAAAAGGAATCAGATAAGATGGATACTTTATTTTGACACCGTTCCTTAGCACATCAGCACACTTAATTTTATATGATACGTACTGTCAATCTGCAAAAATTGTTTGCCACCGATGAAGTGGAAACAACTGCCCTCAACGGCATCAACATGGAAATTCAAGCCGGCGAATTTGTCGCCATCATGGGGCCTTCCGGCTGCGGCAAATCCACGCTGCTCAATATTCTGGGGCTTTTGGACAACCCATCGGAAGGAGAATATCATTTTTTTGGCACCGAAGTGGCAAAAATGAGCGAACGCAGCCGAGCCAACCTGAGAAAAGGCAATATTGGCTTTGTATTCCAGTCATTCAACCTCATTGATGAGCTTACCGTCTATGAAAATGTTGAATTGCCGCTGCTGTACCTAAAAGTACCAGCTACCGAGCGCAAAAAAAAGGTAGAAGGACAATTGGATCGCATGAATATCATGCACCGCCGCAACCACTTTCCGCAGCAACTATCGGGCGGCCAGCAACAACGTACCGCCATTGCACGTGCCGTAGTGGCTACACCCAAAGTCATTCTTGCTGACGAGCCCACTGGTAATCTTGACTCTGCCAACGGCCTTGAAGTCATGAATTTATTGACCCAACTCAATCAGGCAGGTACCACTGTAATCATGGTAACACACTCTCCACATGATGCTGGTTTTGCGCACCGCATCGTCAATCTATTTGATGGTAAAGTGGTGACGGAAAATTTCCACGTGTAAAGATAATGCCAACAGCCTGTAATCAACAAATCCGGCGATCACACAGAATTTTGATTGGTAAGACGTTTGCTGCTGCTGTCCTGCCCGCCCACGGAACAACGCTTAAAGTCGGTGATTCCGGTCATACTTATCCAAATCCGGGTGGGCAGACAGTAGCATTTGGCGCAATCCTAATGGAGTTATGCGCTATCGTAGATTACCCCCTCAACCCTTCTCAACCTCTCAACCCTCTCAACCCTCTCAACCCTCTCAACCTTATCAACCCTCATCAATAATGCTCGAATTAAAAAATATAGAACGATTTTATCAGAATGGCGCATTGAAGAGTTATGTGCTGCGATACATCAATGCGCATATTGCCGAAGGCGAATTTGTCAGCATTATGGGCCCCAGCGGTTCCGGGAAAAGTACGCTGCTGCATATTTTGGGTATGCTCGACGAACCAACCGCAGGAGAGTACTGGTTTTTGGGCGAAGCCGTTCACAAATTCAATGAACGCCGCCGAACCGAATTGTATCAACAGTATATTGGTTTTGTTTTTCAGGCTTATCACCTCATAGATGACCTGACGGTGTATGAAAACTTGGAAACACCTCTGATGTACAAAAAAGTGCCATCGGGGGAACGCAAAAGCCGCATTGCCGATATTTTAGACCGCTTTAATATGGTGGCTAAAAAAGACCTTTTTCCTGCTCAATTATCGGGGGGACAACAACAGTTGGTCGGAGTTGCCCGTGCCTTAATTGGCAACCCCAAACTGATTCTTGCCGATGAACCCACTGGCAACCTGCAAAGCCCGCAAGCCAAAGAAATCATGGAAATATTTACCAAATTGCACAAAGAAGAGGGTGTTACTATCATTCAGGTGACTCACTCCGAGGAAAATGCCCGTTATGGAAGCCGCATTCTCCATTTGCGCGATGGTAATGTAGACCGGGATGAGCGAGTAGTGGCACGGGAATGAATTATTTGATAGTACCTGCGTGGATTTTTTTGTAAAAAATCCACGCAGGTACTATCAAATAATTCATTTACAGATAAAAATGCGTAACAATTTTTTTGTTTTTAGTTAGGGTTTAAAGATGTTAAGGAACGAGTAATAATGAATTTCGCAACTTACTGCTAATCACGCAATAAGGAAGCATCAATACTGCGTTTATGTCGATACACCTACTTATTTCATTGGAACAGTGCTACCCGCTTGATTTATTTTAACGGGTAATGGTGGAGTTTTCACACCCAAAACCGGAGAACGTGCATCTATCTTTAGACTTTAGACTTTAGACTTTAGACTTCAGACACAAGACACAAGACTTCAGACTTCAGACTTCAGACTTCAGACACAAGACTTCAGACACAAGACACAAGACTTCAGACTTCAGACACAAGACTTCAGACTTCAGACACAAGACTTCAGACACAAGACACAAGACTTCAGACTTCAGACACAAGACTTCAGACTTCAGATACAAGACTTCAGACTTCAGACACAAGACTTCAGACTTCAGACACAAGACTTTAGACTTCAGACACAAGACTTCAGACTTCAGACTTCAGACACAAGACTTTA